>Ga0209512_1000165_pt1 | contig 141987 bp, 124 predicted proteins | sample frozenSSSSmetaG_FD_184142 | JGI IMG/M metagenome (GOLD analysis project Ga0209512, IMG submission 184142) | Glacier valley bacterial and archeal communities from Borup Fiord, Nunavut, Canada, to study Microbial Dark Matter (Phase II) -... | ecosystem: Environmental > Aquatic > Freshwater > Ice...
GGGGGGGGGGGGGGGGTGGGGGGGGGGGGGGGGGGGGATGAGGAGGGTCTGGCCGACGTGGACTTCGTCTTCGGTCATGCGATTGAGCTGCTGGATCTCGCCGACGCTGACGCGGTGGGTGGAGGCGATGCGCCAGAGGGTGTCGCCGGGGCGGGCGATGTAGGTGGTGTGGGCGGCGAGGTCGGTGCCGCCATCGTAACGGGTGGTGCTTTTGCCGCCGCGCTTGATGCTGCTGACGTCGCGCTCGAGATCGCCGATGCGCATGTTTTGGACTTTGTCGCTGTCGCGCAGGCGGGAGACCTGATTGGTGAGATCGCCGGTGGGGCCGTAGACTTTGGGGGGTGGCGGGGGGCCTGCGGCGGGCTTTTTGGTGGTGGTGGATTTGGCGCTGGATTTGCCGTGGGTGGCGGTCTTGGAGGATTTCGGGGCGGCGGTCTTGGGGGCGGGGCCGTAGCCGGGAGGGGCTGGTGGGTAGGTGTAGCCGAGGGGCCGGGTATAGGTGGCGGGGTACTGTGTACGGCCTACGGGTGACTGGATGGCGGCGGCGGATTGCCGGGTGGCTCTGGCGGAGGGCTGCTGGAGGCCGGGGGCGGGATAGCCGGGAGGGGGGGGCTGAGTGAAGTTGTTGGTCACTGCCCGGAGCGGAAGAGCGCAAATGACTGCCGAGCAAAGCACGAGAGATCTCAGCACAGAGGATGAAAGGCAGGGCGTCTTCATATGGCTATTGTAGAAAATTCGATTGTTAATTCAATCAAATATTTTATAACTGCGAATATATTTTTTGAAATTTCGCCCGTTCATCGCCCTGAGCCTGCAAACGGTGGTCGCTTTTTTGGCCCTCGGAGGGAGTGCGTATTCGCTGGTGTGGCTGGAGGGGCGGCAGGCGGCGGAGCCTCTGCCGAGGGCGGGGTTTTGGAATGAGAAGGCGCCTTTGGTGGTGGTGGATGCGGGGCATGGCGGGCATGACGGCGGGGCGGTGGCGAACGGGGTGATCGAAAAAAATATGAGCCTGGACATCGCCAACCGGCTGAAGAAGGAGCTGGAGGCGGCGGGGGTGCGGGTGGTGATGACGCGGAGCGGGGACCGGTTTCTGACGCTGGATGAGCGGGCGGCGATGGCGGGGACGCATGAGGCGGCGGCCTTTGTGAGTGTGCACCTCAACACGGACGGTGAGGGGAGCGGGGCGGAGGGGATCGAGACGTATTTTGCGGAATCGAAGGGGCTGGCGGCGCGGCTGCTGGTGCCTGCGGGCGAGGGGCGAACGGAGGGGGAGGGGGCTGAATTTGCGAGGACGGTGCAGCGGCTGGTGTGCGGGGCGACGCAGGCGGAGAACCGGGGGATCAAGGCGCGGGAGTACGCGGTGGTGGCGCGGGCGGCGTGTCCGGCGGTGCTGGTGGAGTGCGGATTCATCACGAGCGCGGGTGAGTCGGTGCGGCTGAAGCAGGCGGGGTATCGGGACAAGGTGGCGGATGGGATTGCGCGTGGGGTGGTGCTGTTTTTGCAGGGGCGGGCGGCGAGGCCGGGTGTCATTGCTGCAGCGGCGAAGTAAAATCAGCGGGACAAAGTGCTGCTTCCCGGCGTAAATCATGGGGTCTTGCCTGCCTCCCACGACATCGCTGTTTCGAGTACGCGCCGTGCGCTTTATGCGCTGGGGCTGTTTGCGATCGCGTCGGCGGCGTTTTACGGGGTGTTTTCGGCGGTGGAGTATCCGTGGAACTGGAGCGGGGTGTGGCAATACAGGGAGCAGTTTTTCTATGGGTGGCTGAGCACGATGGGGCTGTCTCTGGTGGCGATGGTGGTGAGCATTGCGTTTGGCTTTTTGCTGATGCTGGGGCGGCGTGCGCCGTGGCTGCCGGTGCGGATGGGGTGCGGCAGTGTGGTGGAGGTGGTGCGGGGATCGCCGCTGCTGGTGCAGCTGCTCATCGGGCATTACATCATCGCGCAGGCGCTGCACATTGATCAGCCGCTGTTTACGGGGATCATTCTGCTGGGGTGTTTTGAGGGGGCGTATCTGGCGGAGATTTTTCGGGGTGCGGTGGAGAGCATCAGTGCTTCGCAGCTTGAGGCGGCGCGTGCGGTGGGCTTTAGCAAGGCGCAGACGTATCGGTTTGTGATCATCCCGCAGGCGCTGCGGCGGGCGCTGCCGGGGACGACGGGGCAGCTGGTGTCGCTGATCAAGGATTCGTCGCTGCTCTCGGTGATCGGGATCGAGGAGCTGGTGCAGAAGGTCAAAATTATGAACGCCGCGAACTTTGCGCCACTGGAGGGCTACCTGCCGCTGGCGCTGGCTTATCTGGTGGTGACGATACCGCTTTCGCATCTGGCGCGTCGATTGGAAGGGAGGTTTGCGTATGAAACTTGAAACGCATGCGGTGACCAAGCGCTATGGCGCGCACGCGGCGCTGGATGGGGCTTCGTTTGCCACGGGGGACGAGGCGCGTGTGATCGCGCTGCTGGGGCCTTCAGGCGGAGGGAAGTCCACGCTGCTGCGTGTGCTGGGCAGTCTGCTGGTGCCGGATGACGGGCATGTGAGCATTGATGCGCGTGTGCTGCCGCATGATGAGGAGGGGGCTTTGAATGAACGGCGTGGGAATGGTTTTGTGTTTCAGGGGTACAACCTTTTTCCGCATCTCACGGCGCTGCAAAACATCACGCTGCCGCTGCGGGAGGTGCATGGGATGAGCGAAACGGTTGCCACACAGCGGGCGCTGGAACTGCTGCACCGACTGGGGCTGGCCGGGCATGAGCATAAACGGCCGAGCCAGCTTTCCGGAGGGCAGCAGCAGCGTGCGGCCATCGCGAGGGCGCTGGCACCGAAGCCGCGTTTGCTGCTGCTGGATGAACCGACCTCGGCACTTGATCCGGTGATGACGGGGGAGGTGCTGGATGTGATTCGTGAACTGGCGGAGGCGGGTCAGAGCATCATCCTGGCGACGCATGAGATCAGCTTTGCGCGGAAGGTGGCGGACTGGGTGGTTTTCCTTGTGGGCGGGAAGGTGCAGGAGTCGTCCACGGCTGCCGAGTTCTTCACGCGACCGCAGACGGAGCTGGCGCGGCAGTATTTGGAAGGGCTGTCGAAGTATCGCTGATCAATGGCGATGGATACGCGCAGGGAGGGAGGCAGATGCGATGTGATGGTATGAAACCATTCTGCTGCATCCTTGCCTTGTTCCTTGTATCCGTGAGCGCTCTTTCCAGCTGCAAAAAAGGCCCGGCGGAAAAGATTGGCGACAAGATCGATGATGCCACCGACTCGCGCCCTGCTGAAGGCATTCGTGATGCTGTGGAGGACGCAACAGGCAAGTAATTCTGACTTGGCGCGCGCGTTTCGGAGACGAGAGCGCTCTAGTTGTTGAGCGCTGATGCCGAGGTGGGCTCGGAGATGGTGGGCGGTGGTTGGTCGCCATTTTTGACGACTTCAACGAGGCGCTTGATGCCATCGCGGGCCATCTCGCTGAGGGGGTGCATGCTCTTGGCTTTCAAATACCAGGCGAGGGCGGAGCCGACCTGCTGCTTCTCTTCCTGCTGACGGGCGTTTTCGATGGCGGTGACGAATTCGCTGGCCTTCACACCGAGGTCTGCGCGGAGTTTGCTGAGCAAGGGATCGTCAGGGTAGATCTTGGATTCCTTCTCCACTTTTTCCCATGCGGCAGGCGCGCTGCTGGCGGCCATTTCCTTGGCACCGCCGAGGATGAGTTCGAGGCGGCCCATGTCCTTGAGGACTTTTTCGAGCTGCTGCTTGCGGGTGAGGTCGTCGGCGACGGCGGCGATGAAGGGGGCCTGGTTTTCGAAGATCTGGCGGTAGTTGCGCTGGCTGAGGAGGCGGTCGAATTCCATGAGGGCCTGGGACTTCATGTCGGTGGACTGCATCATGTGCTCGCTGAGCTGGGTGACGCGGGGATTGGTGGGCCAGATTTCGGCGGCGGCCTTCATCTCCTTCTCCACGGTCACGGCATCCTTGTTGCCCATGGCTGCGTTGGCGTTGTTCACGTGCAGATTGCTCATGGTCTTGGCGGTTTGAATCGCGGCGAGGGGCTTGGCGTATTCAAAGTCGTCGGAGGTGGTGCGGAGTTCCGTGACGACGATCTCGGCGCTGGAATAGTCCTTCATTTCCAGGAAGGAGAGGAGCTTGTTTTTCTTGCGTACGAAATCGAGGACCTTGGTCTTTTCGGACATGGGGAGTCGGCGGACGCGCGGCAGGTATTCGCCGATGGCGAAGGCTTCGAGGAGGCGGTTGCTGGCGCTGTCGACATCGCGACGGACGACGAGGTTTTCGAAGGAGACAAGGGATTCATCGACGCTGCGGATGGCTTCGAGGGAGAGGCCGTCGATCATGCTGACGGTGGGAGGCACGCCGAAGCTGCTGGAGAGGAGCTTTTGGACATCGCTGTCCTTGTCGAGCTGCAGGATGCTTTCGCCGTCGCGGAAGAGATTGGGGTAGAAGCGGCAGGCGATGACGGCGTGCTCAAAGCGACGCTGCATGAACATCTGGATGATGAGGGCCTGGAACTGAATTTTGCTGGTGATTTCGGAGAGGCCCATGGCGGTCTCGTTCAGTTTGGTGCGGGCTTCGATTTCAGCGATGCCTTTGATATAGCCGGAGGTGCGGCCGACGGCGGCGCTGTTGGTCTGCTGCGCCTGCGCATTGTTTTGCTGTGAGCCGTTTTTGGAGGCGGGGCCGCTTTTGGCGAGGGGTGTGCTGTTCAGACCCATCTCCGCGTTCCATTCGAGCTGCCTGCGGCGCTCCATCATGGCGGTATTGGCGAGCTTGCGTTCGTTGACACGTTTCTGCGAAGTCCAGACATCCCAGATGGCATTGGCGACGGCATTGCAGAGGCCGCCGTCGATTCTGGCGGCACCGGCCTCCGGCAACATGGCGAATGCTTTCATGACTTCAGGTCCACGGGCCTGCACTTTGGTGACGGGATCGGGAGCCTGTTTGTGCGTGGGAGCGAGGAGCTCCATGATCTGCGCCATGAGATCACGGTAGGCCTGGTCTTCAGGACCGTTGGCCTCAGGCGTGGTGAGATAGGTCTCAAACCGGGAGCGCATGAGGCGGTTGTTGGTCACGTTCCAGAGCTTGCCGTTGAAGGAGACGTTCTCCGAGCCGGGATCGGCCATGGGCATGTTGTTGAGACCGGTCTGGGTATCGGTCTGGCGGTCGGCAGCGCTGCCGGGCACCATGTTGTAATTGTTATTGGAGGTGGTGTTGGCCGGGGGCGCACCCGCACCGGGGCTGCCTGGGAGAACCTGGGCGCTGGCAGGAGACAGCGCTGCTAGGACGAGGGCAAAAGTAAGGCGCTTCATGACGGTGTGGGATTACGCTTTGATGAGTTCGAGCACTTCGAGCACGCCGGTTTCCATGACGCGCACTTTGAAGATGTAACGCTGGCGGCGCTGAATGTTGGCGCCTTTGTAATCCGGCGGCACCCAGACAGGGAGGTAAGTATTGCCTGCGCCATCGCTGATCTGCAAGCTGAAGAGGCGGCCTTCTGCGCTGCGCCAGTTGTCGAGGCGGTCGTCGACGACGCCTTCGACCTTGTATTCGTTGCCGCTGAGAGCGGTGGCGTTTTCCATGAACTCACTGGCGCTGAGCTCGGTGACGCCGGTCATCGCATCAGTTGAGCGATGCATCAAAGCAAAACCACCGCCGCCGACGACGGCGAGAATGGCGATCAATCCCAGCCAGTGGGTGGGGCGGACTCCAGATTGGGCACGGCGAGACATGGGGATCAGGAAGTTTTGGGTGGAGGGATCAGTAAAAGGCAGGCTAAAAATCGACGACAAACGCTGGCTGTCCAATCCAAGATGCGGCAGGTTGTCATGAATGGGAGAGTCTGTCAGAACTAATATCCGCACTTATCGCGATTCGTTTCAAGGAATCGGATGCGGTACCGGCTGCATGGTGCATTTGGTTTTAATAGGCTTCCTGGCTCTGGCGGTGCTGGTGTGGTGCATCAAAAACCGTGCCTGGGAGCTGAGTGTGACGGTGGAAATGCCGGCGGCGAAGAAAGCCGAGCCGGAACCGGCCGAAGCGGCCCCGTAAGTTTCAAGGCGCGTCTGGGTGAGCGGCACTGCTGCCGTGGATGTGCACCGGAGTGCCGACCCGGGCGTGCTCCCAGATCACTTGCTGGGGCGCGGCAGGAGTGCGGATGCAGCCTTTGCTGGAGAGTCCTCCCGGCTTGAACTCGCCCTGATGAATGCCCACGCCGGGCCAGGTGAGCCGCAGCCAGTGGGGCATTTCGTAGCCTTCGTAGCGGGTGCCCGGTGGCTGGGGGCCATGGTGCTCCCAGACACGCCACACGACCACCTCACGCGTGTCCGGCTTGACGAACTTGCCGTAGCGATTGGAGAACTTCGTCGGCAGCTTTTCGAGCACCTTGAAATGACCGGTGGGCGTGGGCGAGGTGTTCCGCCCCGAGGAAATTTGGGTGACCACGACGGCCACCTTGTCGGCATTTAACAAACGCATTTCCTGCCGGGACAGGTCGATTTCGATGCTGGCAGCCGCTGGTTTCAAGGCTGAGGCCAAGGCGGCGTTGATGTGATAGGCGGGTTTGGGCAGTGCTGGCGTCGATGGTTTGCGCTGCAGCAGAGTGCAGGCGGGCAGGAGACTCAGGATCAGCAGAGATGGCAGCCGCATGTCAGAGGGCAGCAGGTGAAGCATGGCCTCATTTCCCGCCGCCTTCGTTAATGTCAAAAAATTTCCCGCCGACTGCCCAGGCCAGATCTGTGCGTGGGAGGATGCCGTCTCCGCCGATGTAGTAGCGGCTGCAGATGATGTAGTTGTCACGGGACACTCCGGTGCTGGTTCCGGCGGAGAAGATGGCGGCCACTTTCAAGCTGAGCGAGCCGGCAATGCCGTGTTTCTGCTGCATGTAGGAACGGAAGTCGGCCTCGTTGGGATTTGTGAGGGCAAGTACGACGATCAACGAGCAGAGGAGGAAAAGGATAAATTTCATGGCTTGGGTGTGGTTGGGATGGCTGGAGAGGAGGTGGTTGGCTGGCTGGCAGGGGGAGTCGTTTTGGCGTCCACCCGTTTTAACTCAAACGAACCGGGGGTGGTGCCTGGAATTTCGATCCATTCGCCGGTTTCGGCCTGCTCGCTGCGCAGGCGCCATTGTTCGCCCTCGATCTCATAGAGCGGGCGGTTGGACTCCTTCGCCTTCTGGCGCATGAGCAGCATGCGGTCTTCATTTTCGGCGGACACGGCTTTTTTCACCTGAGCGCCCCAGTCGCCAGCGGGCACCTCGCGGATTTGCAGCAGGCCGCGATGATTTTCGCTGACGAGCTGGTTGTTTTTCAAGGTCTGGATTTCATCCATGCGGTTGCGCATGCGCTCGGTGGCCTCGCTGGCGTTTTTAAGAGCCTCCTTGTCCTGGGGTTCGTCTCCCCGGTACTGGTAAACATCCAGGCGCATGTTGAGGTTTACTTCGAGGGGCTTCGGCGTGGTGATGGGCACCTCGGGCAGCTTGCATGCGGCCAGAGTGAGTGAGGCAGAGAAAAGGATGAATTGTTTAGCGTGCCAATGCATCAGCGGTCTCGGGTTTGCGGGGTTCCTCTTTCCAGCGGTGATCATAGACATTCACATCGAACTTGCGCGAGCCTTTTGGGCCGAAGAACCGCAGGTGACCGCGGCCCTCAGGTCCGTAGAAGCGTGCTTTGCCATCAATGTTTTCATACTCGAAATCGCGCAGCGTTTCCAGCCCGATGCGGGTTATTTGATCACCGATGGTGCCGGTCAGCGCCTTGGGGAGAGATTTGATCAAGTTATTCAACGCGGCGATGCTGAAGCGGCCATGCGAACGGTTTTGGAATTCGGCATCGCCCTGATAGAGTTCGTTCTTATTACCTGTGGCGACGATCTTGCCCTGCACCTTGCCGTCGATCAGAAAGTATTCTGGGAACAAGGTGGTGGTGACGGGCTTGAGATCCACATCGGTGCCGGCCACCCAGCCATCCCAGGTGAAAGTCTCGTCCAGATAGATGTCGAACGCGCCATTCACATAGCCGCCGTAGGCCGAGCTGCCGAAGAGGCCGTAGATGCCGTGCACGTCGTAGGTCACGCTCAGGTGGGCTTTTTCAAAGTGGAGCTGCTTCCAGCGCAGCTGGTCGACGGTGAAGGTCTCGGTCAGATTGTTGTTCCGGTCTTTCATGGGCAGATTGAAATGCACCTGCCCTTTCATGCCGCGGAACTCGAGCTTCAGCTCCTTGAGCGTGTAATCGTCTGTGGGAATATTGAACTGGGCATCGAGCTGGCCGCTTTCGAGTTTCGAAGTGAAGCTGAAGGGGAAAGGCCGGCTGATGCCTGCGAGCGGCACGCCCTTTGGCGCGATGATCAGCTTGCCGTCGGTCACCGCGAGGGTGTCGACCTGCCAGCCCGGTGCGGCGGGTTTTGGAGGTGCGGGAGGACCAAAGGTTGCATCCGGTATGGGTGCTTCGCCCTTCATTGATTTGCGGTAGCTTTCCACATACCAGAAGAGATCTTCGCCCACATAGAGAACGGGGGAGACAATTTCAACGCGGTCAATGCGGCGGTGCAGGAGGCCATCGAGGGTGTAGTTCACATGGATGACATCCATTTCCGCCACGGTGCGGAGCGCTTCGTGAGGGGAGGGGATGCGCAGGCGAGTGAGCTGGATGCTTTGTGGCTCCACGTTTTCCGCGAGGCCGTCCAGATCCAGAGGGGTCTCACTGGCGGAGAGGTTCACATCAAAACGCACCGGGGGCAGACCGGGAGCGATGCTCATGAGAGTGACGCCGAGTTTCTCCACTTCGATTTTACCTGCTGTCCAGCGTGCTGCCGTGGCATCTGCTTTTTGCTCAACCACGGCTGCATCACCGGTGAACAAAGTCATCAGTGCATCTCCCGCCGCCACATGACCTTCCGAGATCTTCAATGATTCCAGGCGCTGCTTGCGCCACATGTCCGGCAGTGCGGCGCGCACCTCCACCGCCGAGAAATTCAACACTGGCAGGGACGATCGTTTGGGGATGCTCATCTGCGCGGATTGAATGCGCAGAAGCTGCTCTGACTGCTCTGTGGAGATCGCGAAGCGAATCGAAGCCTTCAGGCGTTCCGCCAGCTGCATGGCGATGTCGAGCTCGGCATCTGTCACCGTGAGGGAGCCAAACTGAAGCTGCTTCCACCAGGGCAGGGCAGGCTTGAGAGGTGTTTTCACCGGTGGTGTTTCGATCTTGTCAAACCATGGCCCGTTTTCAGGGTTGAATACCAAACGTGGCGCCGTCAGCATCAGTGACCCGACCTGCCACAACTCACGAAAGCTGTCGGGCACAAGTTCCAGTGAGGCCGACTTTGCCTGAACAAACGGGGAGGGCGGGACGCTGGCGTTTTTTGGATTCCAACGCAGGGACACCTCTGTCAGCGTCAGTTTTTGCTTCACTGCGGAGCGCAGTCCCTCTGAGGAAATATCCAGCGCTTCCAGGCTGGTGCTCCAGGCCAGGTCACCCGTCAGGGGGCAGAGTTCCGTGGGCGTCAGCTTGAGCGTGCCGCCCTGCACTTCCAGTGCATCGATCTTTGCCTGCCAGGCGGTGGACGGTGGGGATTCGCTTTTGGGCAGCAGTGCGGTTTCGAGTTCACGGGTCCATTCGATGACTGGCTTTTGCAGTAGTCCGCGCTCCACATGCCAGAGGCCGTTTAAATCCTGGGACGCTTTCAGGTCTAGTGATGCGACATGGATCCCGCCGGCTCCGGCCAGCGGCTGAAGGCGCAGATTTTTCAGATGAAGATCCTGAGTGCCGCCTGCGAGCAAGCCAGCGTTTGACAGTCTGATGTCGCGCCCATCCCAATCAAACTGCAGGCCACCGCGCAACGGGGGCAGTTTGGCCCTGAGCGCGGGACCGAGCTCCTGCAACCATGCCAGATCGAAATGGCCACCCTGCAGTGAGGCGATTTTGACTTCGATCTCGTTCCCGCGCATTTCGGTTTCGAAATGCAGGCTGCTGAATACGGGCTGGCCGCGCCACTCTGCCTGCTGCAGGTCAGTGATGATGGTTTTGAACGAAGGGGATTTGCTGCCTCCGACTTCCAAGGCCTGCACCTTTTGCGTGATGATGACACTGCCAAGGGGCTGCCAGTTGTCATCGCGCAGGATGAACTTCGTGGGGGTGAGATCAACCAGGTCCAGACGCCAGCGGAACGAGGATGACTCCGTGGCTGCCGGGCTGGTGGGTTGAGGTGGTGACGGCAGCAGCCATGCCAGCGGCACATCCACCACGGCGTCTTTCACTTTGAGGCCGCCGAGATTTCCCTGGTAGAGCTGGCCCCAGCGTGGCCGCCACTCCAAATGGCCCACGCTTGAGATGTGTTTTGAACTGGGGAGGTGCAGGGTGCTGACCTCCTGCACGTGCAGTGCTCCGTCCTGCCAGTCCAGGGAGACGATCTCGACCTGCATGTCGCCTAGAGAGCGGCGCAGGAGTGCATTCACGAGGGGCACGCGTTGATGCCATGCCCAGCCGACGAGGATGGTGAGCAGGACGACGCCTGTGAGACCGAGACGCCAGCTCCAGCGCCACAAGCGGCGGCGTTTGGACGTGGGGGCGGCGGAATTCACCGGGCCAGAGTATCATGAAGTCGTGGGTGTGCCACGATCTGATTTGCGGTATCTTGCTCGAAATGAGGGGGTTGGCATGCAGGCGAGGAGAGCTTGCCTGCGCGGGTGCTGGGGCTAAAGTTGGTGCTCCATGCGTGTCTTGTCGGCTATTTTTTCTTTGCTGGTGGCAACGTGTCTGCATGCGCATTCGGTGCATACCTCGACTGCGGAGGCGGAGTACAATGCGGAGACGAAGAAGCTGGAGGTGAGTCTCACGGTTTTCGTGAGCGATCTTGAAGTGGCGCTGGTGCGGCAGAGCGAGCGGGAGGTGCGGATCGACAAGACGCCTGCGGCGGAGTTTGATGCGCAGATTCAGGTGTATCTGGCGAAGACTTTTGTCGTGACGGATGCGGCAGGGAAGGTGGCGAAGATGGAGTGGGTGGGGAGGGAAATGGATGAGGCGAGTGCGAAGAGCGGGGATCCGGCGGTGGTGCTGTTTTTTGAGGTGGAGGTGCCGGAGGGGGTGGGTGGGACGACAGTGAGGAATGCGGTGTTGCAGGATGTGTTTAAGGATCAGATGAATTTGATGCAGCTGCGTGAGGGGGATAGGAAAACCGAGATGCGCTTCACTTGTGAGAATCCGTCTGGAAAGCTGGGCACGCATGAGACAAAGCACCCGAAAAGTTGAGCGGCATCGTGGCTGTGTCATGGAGTTGAAGATGCGCGCGGCGGGGCTCATTGCAGACGCTGCTGGCGAGGTGCTGGGTGTGGCGAGGTGCTGGGTGTGGCGAGGTGCTGGGTGTGGCGAGGTGCTGGGTGTGGCGAGGTGCTGGGTTTGCTTCCCGGGTTCCTCTCCCGATAACCCAGGGAAGCACTAGCTATAGCTCGGCATCCCTGGGCTGAATTACGGAAGGCCGTTGGCCTTCAAGGCCGGCGATCATGCTCCGAGGGCATTGTAGAGCGCGACATCAATGGCGCGTTGGACTTCAAGAGTGGTATGACTTGAAGATCACCAGCCCGACTTATTAATAATCATCTCCAGAGGAAGAGGTGGAAACAACTTTGTCTCGATACTGCTGCCAATCCGAGAAGGATGCAGCGGCGGCGTCAGTCTTGAAGAAGTCACCCGTTTGACAATCAAACCCACGCAGCCTCATGTTCTTCAACAACTGGTCAATAAGACCCGCCGCGTCGCCACCACCACGCACATGAAGCATAAACCCATTGCATATTTCTTCTCCGCCCATGTTAAACTCAATGGAGAAGTCTTCACGCCGTAACATACCCCAAGAAGGGTCTGAAAAATCCACATCTGGGATGGTTTTGAGGATGTTGGCAATAACGTTGAGGCGTGGACCAAGCGCCAATGGCTGAAAATCATTTGGGATATCGTCAATAGATACCGCTGACTCAGGGAGATGCTGAATACTGATGTCCCAACTCATAATGTTATTTCCTGATGCTTTGAAGATGCCGAGGAATCACCCAAAGAAGGGTGCAAGGATGTTGCGGGCGACTTTGATGGCTTGCATGCGGCCTTCGAGGGTTTTGCCGAAGGTGTCGTCTTCGACTTCGATGCAGAGGGGGCCGGTGTAGCCGATGCGCATGAGCTCGGCCATGAAGGCGGCCCAGTTGATGTCGCCGTAGCCGGGGATGCGGGGCTGGTGCCACTGGAGGGGGAAGTCGAAGCGGCCGACTTCATTGAGGGCAGCGCGGTTGATTTTGACGTCTTTGGCGTGGACGTGGAAGAGCTTGGATTTGAACTCGGCGAGGGGGCTGAGGGGATCCATGTCCTGGAGGATGAAGTGGGAGGGGTCGTAGTTGAGACCGAAGCTGGAGGAGTCGATGTCGTTGAAGGCGCGGCGCCAGATGGCCGGGGTGGTCATGAGGTTTTTGCCGGCGGGCCATTCGTCGCGGGTGAAGGACATGGGGCAGTTTTCGATGCCGATCTTCACGCCGTGGTCTTCGGCGTATTTGATGATGGGCTGCCAGGTTTTGAGGAAGCGGGGCCAGTTTTCATCGACAGTCTTGGTCCAGTCGCGGCCGACGAAGCCGGTGACGAGGCTGACGCCGAGCTTGGGGGCGGCGGCGATGACTTTTTTGAAATGGGAGACGGCGGCACGGGAGACGGCGGCGTCGGGATCGAGCATGTTGGGGTAGTAGCCGAGGGCGCTGATGCTGACGCCCTGATCCTGGCAGTGACCGAGGATTTCCTGGGCCTGGCTTTTCGCCAGGGCGGTGACGTCGATGTGGGTGACGCCGGCGTATTTGCGCTCGGCTTTGCCGACGGGCCAGCACATGACCTCAACGGTGGAGAAGCCTTCGTGGCGGGCGAAGTTGAGGACGTTGTCGAACGAGAGTTCGGGGAGGATGGCGGTGACGAAGCCGAATTTCATGGATGGGAGGAAGATCGAGGATTGGTGGCGAGAAAACGTCCCAGACAGCACTTAATCCAGTGCTATTTCGAGGTGAGGTGTGTTTGCCGCACGCTCAGAGACGGGTGGGCTGACGCCACACCCATCCCTCGGCCTGCAAGCACCTCAGGTGCGATTTTCGGGCACAAAAAAGGGCGGGATTGTGAGTCCCGCCCTTTCGGAGTGAAGGTGTTATTTGGCTTCGGCGGAGATGTCCTTTTTGCCTTCGAGGACTTTGTCCACGAGGCCGTATTCGGCGGCCTGGGCGGCGGACAGGTAGTTGTCGCGGTCGGTGTCGCGCTCGATCTGCTCGACGGATTTGCCGGTGTGATGGGCGAGGATGCGGTTGAGGCGCTTCTTGAGGCCGAACATGTATTCGACGGTGCGCTCGACATCGCTGGCGGTGCCGCGTGCGCCACCGGAGACCTGATGGATCATGATGTCGGAGTTTGGCAGGGCGTAGCGTTTGCCCTTGGTGCCTGCAGCGAGGAGGACGGCGCCCATGGAGGCGACGAGGCCGATGCTGTAGGTGCAGACATCGCAGGTGAGGAACTGCATGGTGTCATAGATGGCGAGGCCGGCGGTGACGCTGCCGCCGGGGCTGTTGACGTAGATGTTGATGTCCTTCTTTGGATCCTGCATCTGGAGGAAGAGGAGCTGGGCGATGATGATGGAGGCCATCGTGTCATTGACCTCGCCACCGAGGAAGATGATGCGGTCCTTCAGGAGGCGGGAGTAGATGTCATAGGCGCGCTCGCCACGGCCTTCGGATTCGATGACGGTGGGGACCATGTAACTGGACTTCGGCGCGATGGAGGTGGGGAAATCGGAGGGAAAGTCGGAATATTGGCTAGGGGTCATGGCGGGAATGAAGAGGTGGGGGGAGGGATTGTCAACGTGGGAGGGAAAAACTGGATGCTGGATCAGGCTTGGGAGGAAGAGGCGAGTTTGAGGCCGACGATGCCGGCGACGATGAGTAGAATGCATACGAGCCGCGCTGCGGTGCGGGGTTCATCAAAGATGAAGATGCCGATGAGGGCGGTGCCGACGGCGCCGATGCCGGTCCAGATGGCATAGGAGGTGCCGAGGGGCAGGGTGCGCAGTGCGAGGGAGAGAAAGAAGAAACTGGCGATCATGAGCGCCACGGTGATGAGGCTGGGCCAGAGCCGCGTCCAGCCGGCGGTCTGTTTTAAACCGACGGCCCAGGCAACTTCTAGAAGGCCGGCGATGATGAGGTGGAGCCAAGGCATGGGGGAAAGGAGACTACGCTTCGCTGCTCATGTCGAGCGTGCTTTTTCAGAGCAGCTCCAGGGTGATGTCTTTGAAGGCGACGATGCCTCTCATCGACTGCAGACCGATGGTGCCCTGGAAGGTTTGAACGTAATTTTTGTCGGCAGGCGGGGCCCAGCCGGGCGGCAGTGACCATTGGTTGACCTGAATGCCATTCAGCCAAACCGTGACGAGGCCGGATCTGCTGGTGATGCGCATGGCGCGCCACTGATCGAACAGACGATCTGGGAAAGATTTGATGGAGCCAAAGGTGTCGCCGCGTTCCAGGCGCACGTTGAGCGGTGCTCCTGTATCCATGTCTACTGAGGCCAGGATCGAGCCTGTCTGACCGGCGCCTTCGTCGATGTTCACTTCAAAGGCTGTGACCCTGCGACTGATGATGGTGGCGGGGGCGGGGATGTGCAGCCAGATGCCTGAGTTGGAGCGGTCCTGGCATTTGACTTTGATTTCGAGGGTGAAATCTTTCCAGGCTGGCGCCACGCCGCCGGTGCCGACATAGATCAGATTTCCCGGCCGCGCGTTGCTGCGGATTTCACCGTTGATGACGGTGAAAGAATTGGCGTCGCCAAGGATGCGCCAACCGCGGAGGGATTCGCCGTCGAATAGAGCGAGTTTGGCCGAGCCGGGGGCTGGTTGCGGGGAGATGGAGGCCCTGGATGATACTTTTGCGGCACGCTGCTTGCGGCGGGTGACGACGTCGTCGCGCTTGGTGCGGACGGAGGCGGCTTCCGAGCTGCGGCCTTGAGAGAGGACTTCCTTTTCCAAGGCGCTGAGGACTTCGATGTAGCGGTCGTAGAGGGGCAGGGAGGAGGCGTCCTTCTGCTGGGCGTATTTTTTTTCTGCGGTGCGGTAGGCGTTGCGCAGAGTGACCACGGACTTGTGCAGACTCGAGGGGTCGATGGACGGCATGAACTTATGCGTGGTGAAGCGCTGCTTTTCTTCACGCAGGGCGATGGTTTCATCGAGCCGCCCGGCTTTGCTGGCGTCCAGCATCGCGCGATCAAGGGCGGTGGCATAGCCTGTGCCCAGGGTGTCGAGCTGATCGGTATAAGCGGTGTTCACATCCCGCTCAAAGGCGGTCTGAAACTGGGACTCCAGTTGAGCCAGGCGGTAAACGATTGACTCGTTGACGGTGGCAGGGGGAGTAGGAGGGGCTGGTGTGGCCGGTGCCATGGCGGGTGGTGTGCTGCTTGTGGTAGCAGGTTTGACCGGCGGCGGTGTGTACGTGGGCGTGACTGGCTGCGGTTTTGGCGTGGGTGGTGGAGAAGGTGTGGTGGCGATCTTCGGTGTGGGTGCCGGGGGAGGATTGATCGTTGTCTCCTCGGCAGTCTCAAAGGGATTGGGCGGAATGGCCGGGGGCTGACGATTGAGGATGAACCAGCCGCCGCCGAGCATGAGCAGCGCGGCGACGACGTAGGGCATCGTCGAAGAAGAGGTGGCTTTGGATGGTGGTGGGGCCTGATACGGATCGGGCTTTGGTGCGGTGCGCTGCTGAGCGGAGCCGGGATTGCGTGAGGAGGGGACGACGGTGCGTCCGGGTGTTTGCGGGGGCTGTTTGGGCAGCACGGCGCTGGATTCCTGGCCCGAGATGGCACGGGGCGTGGTCAGAATGACATCCAGTGCCTGCCGCAATTCGTGGCTGCTTTGATAGCGCTCCTCGCGGTCGTGCTCCAAGGCGCGGCGGATGATGGCGTCAAAGCGGGGATCGATGCTTTGAAATTTCTGCGACGGCATTTTGAACATGCCGCGCGGGATGTCGCCGGTGAGCATCTGATACAGCATGACGCCGACGGCGTAGATGTCTGCTCGGCCGTCGACATCCGAACCTAACATGAGTGCTTCGGGCGCCACATAGTCGGGGGTGCCCATGGTCATGCCGGTTTGAGTGAGGCCGGAGTTCTGTGCTTTGTCTGAAAGCTTGGCGAGGCCGAAGTCGGCGACTTTGACGCGGCCTTCGATGTCGATGAGGACATTGGAGGGCTTGATGTCACGATGCACGATGCCCTGCTTGTGAGCGTAGCCGAGGGCATCGCACAAATGCGCGGTGATGGCGAGGGCGTGCTCCTGAGGCAGCTTGCCTTCGCGGGCGATCATGCGCTGGACGTCGGTGCCATCGACGTACTCCATGACAAAATAGAGCTGGCCGTCTGTGGTGCGGCCGAAATCATAGACGCTGACGATGGCGGGGTGATTCATGCGGCCCATCAGGCGGGCCTCGTTTTTGAAGCGTTCGGCAAAGGCGAGATCCTGCCGTTCGATGGCCGGTGGGAGAAGTTTGATGGCGACGGCGCGATCCAGACTGAGCTGCAGGCCTTTGTAGACGGCACCCATGCCGCCACGGCCGACGAGCATGTGAACCTCATATTGTGGTAGAATTTCCTGCAATTCCGCCGGTGTGGGCGGTTCCCAGCGCCAGCCGCCGCCGGTGGTCTTCGGCGGAGGAATGGGATTGGAGGAATCACTCATGGCTGGGCTAGGGAAGAGGAGGCCAATTTAGCAGCAGATTTACCTCCAGAGGTACGAGAAGTTGTCTGGAAGCACAAGCATTGAGACGCGGAATGACGCGATGGGTTGATTTCTGTGACAGGCTCGCCTAACTCCGCGCCCCATGAATGAAAGTCTGAAGATCTTAAGCGGCTCCGCCCATCCGACGCTGGCGAAGTCGATTGCCCAAAACCTGAACATGGCGCTCTGTGCCGCGGAGCTGACCACGTTTCCGGACGGAGAGACTTTCGTGCAGATCCACGAAAACATCCGCGGCGGTGATGTTTTTATTGTGCAGCCGACCTGCCCGCCGACGAACCAGAACCTGATGGAACTGCTGATCATGGTGGATGCCGTGCGCCGTGCGAGCGCCAACCGAATCACTGCAGTGCTGCCGTTCTTCGGCTATGCCCGTCAGGACCGCAAAGACCGCCCACGGGTGCCGATCACGGCGAAGCTGGTGGCGAACCTGCTGGTGGCCGCCGGGGTGAACCGGGTGCTCACGGTGGATTTGCACGCCGGGCAGATCCAGGGCTTCTTCGACATTCCCGTGGATCATCTCTATGCGGCTCCCGTGTTGATGAAGACCATTCGCGAGCGTGAAATCAGCGATCTTGTGGTGGTCTCTCCTGACGTGGGCGGCATCAAAATGACACATGCCTTTGCGAAGGCGCTGGGCGCCCCGATGGCGATTGTGGCCAAAAACAGGGTAAGTGCGGAAGAAGTGGAAGCGCACAGCGTCATCGGTGATGTGGCGGGGAAAAATGTTCTTCTGGTGGATGACCTGACCGAAACGGCCGGGACGCTGACCGCGGCCGCCGACCTGCTGCTGAAGCACGGGGCGAAAAAGATTTATGCCGGTGTGTCGCACGCCGTGCTGGGAGAGAAAGGCCGGAATCGCATCGCCAAATCGCCGATTGTCGAGCTGCTGGCGACCAATTCGACGCCGCAGGCGACCGGAGATAAAGTGACCGCATTGGACATCGCCCCCCTGCTGGCGCAGGCCATTGCCCGCATCCACGGGAACGAGTCTGTCACATCCCTGTTTGACACGCGGGGGTAGGCGTGTATTCTCCGCGCCCTTTTTCCAAAACTTAATCTCCTCCAGTGAGGAACCCCGACCATGGCTAAAATTCTCGATCTCCAGGCAGAAGTCCGCACCCAATCCGGCACCGGTGCCGTCAAACGCATGCGCAAGGCAGGCACCATTCCAGCTGCCCTCTATGGTCGCAAGGTGAAGCCCTCCAGCATCCAGGTGCACGGCAAAACCTTCTCGAAGCTTCTTGCAGGCAGTGCTTCTGACAACATTCTTGTCTCGCTGAAGATCGCTGGCGAAGAGCAGCTGGCGCTGGTGCAGGAAGTGCAGCACGACTACCTTCGCGGTGGCATTCTGCACATCGATTTCCATGCTGTTGCTGCTGATGAAGAAATTCACGCCAACGTGCCCGTCACCATGGTCGGTGAAGCGAAGGGCCAGAAGCAGGGCGGTATGATGGAAGCCATCCATCACGAAATCGAAGTTCGCTGCCTGCCGAAAGATCTGCCGGAAAGCATCGAGATCGACGTCTCCCACCTTGAAGTCGGTCAGGGCGTCCACGTCAGCGAAATTAAATTCCCTGAAGGTGTCACCTGCAATCTGGGTGGTGATGTGGTCATCGTCATGTGCGAAGAGCCGAAGGTCGAAGTGGAGCCTGAGCCTACCGCTGCTGCCGCCCCTGCTGCAGGTGCCAAGCCAGCTGCTGGTGCTGCCGCTCCTGCTGCCGGCGCCAAGCCTGCCGCTGGTGCTGCTGCCGCGAAGCCAGCTGCCAAGAAGTAATTTCCGCACCTTTTCCAAGATGTGGCTTCCGGAGCGGAAACAACGAGCAGCGGCGTGAATGCGCCGCGTCTCATTGTGGGCCTCGGCAATCCCGGCGAAACCTACCGAGACACACGCCACAACATTGGATTTATGGTGCTGGACGAAATCGCAAGACGCATGGGAGCCGCTTTCCGCGAGGAAAAGCGCTGGTCAGGTCTTGTGGCGAAATTCACGGGCGGTTACCTGCTCAAGCCCACGACGTTCATGAACGACAGCGGTCGCTCTGTGCAAGCGGTGGCTCATTTTTACAAAGCTACACCGGCGCAAACGCTGGTGGTCTACGACGATGTGGATCTGCCGCTGGGCCGTCTGCGTTTTCGTGCCAGCGGATCTGCTGGCGGGCACAATGGCATCCGGTCGATGATTTCCTCCTTTGGCTCAGATGAGTTTCCGCGGCTGAAGGTTGGCATCTCTCCGGAGAATGGACGACCTGCCGGCGAACGCATGGTGGGCCATGTGCTGGGAAAATTCCGCACGGAGGAGCAGACCGAGCTTCAAATCGTGATCCAACGCGCTGCGGATGCCGTGCTTTCTGCTGTTGATCGCGGCCTGGAAGCAGCCATGAATGTCTTCAACCGACAAACCGAATCTTAAACCCCGAAAATACACACCTATGAACCGCAAATACGAAGCACTCATCGTGCTCGACACCAAAGGCAAAGAAGAAACCGTTGACTCCCTGGTCAGCACCATCAGCAAAGACATGGAAAAGTCCGGTCTGAAGCTTGAGCAGATCGACAACATGGGCAAACGCAAGTTCCCCTTCAACCCACGCCACGTCGAAGGCGGCCACTTCATCAACATCCAGTTCTCCGGTGAAGCCACTGCTCTGGACAGCCTTCGTGCCAAGCTGAAGCTGAACGAAAACGTGTATCAGCAGTATTACCTGAAGCGCAGCGCGTAGTCCGCCGCGTCGGTGTTTTTTCATCACCCCGGTTTCGCGTTTAGGCGCGAGCCGGGGTTTTGTTTTTTTGGTGGGGGCGGGAAGAGAACTTCGTGAAGCAAGTCGTCACATGCGCGGGTTATGGGGCCGTGGGAATTGCAAACTGGGAACTGAAAACTGAGAATTGAAAATTGGCCAGAGGTTCGCGTCGGCACGGGAAGTGACTTGGGCGATGCTGATGGGAAGCGGCGCCTTGGGCAAGGGCAGCAGTGCCCGCATCACTTATGTTTTCTCAGGCATCAAGGCCGAAGGCGGTGTGGACGACGCGGGCGGCGTTTTCGACTTCGGCTTCGTCGACGATGACGGCGGTCTTGATCTCGCTGGTGGAGATCATCTGGATGTTGATCTTGGCGTCTGCGAGGGCCTTGAACATCTTGGCGGCGACGCCGCTGTGGCTGCGCATGCCGATGCCGACGACGCTGACCTTGGCGATGCTGCTCTGGGTGCGAAGCTGGGCTTTATCTCCGAGGCCGGGCAGTTCGGCCTTGAGTACGGCTTCGGCCTTGGCGAGATCCGCGCCGCTGAGCGTGAAGGATATGTCGGTGATGCCGTCGAAGCTGACGTTCTGCACGATCATGTCGATCGTGATGTTGGCGGTGGCGATGGCGCCAAAGATGGCGGCGCTGATGCCGGGGCGGTCGGCGACGTCGTCGATGGTGACTTTGGCCTGGTTGCGCTCGAGGCTGACGCCGCGGACGACGACAGATTCCATGCCGGGGGATTCTTCTTTCACGATGGTACCGGGGTTGTTGTTCATGCTGTTGCGCACTTCAAAGCGCACACCAAATTTGTTGGCAAACTCGACGCTGCGGCTCTGCATCACCTTGGAGCCGGAGGAGGCCATTTCGAGCATCTCTTCGTAGCTGATCTCGTTGATCTTCCGGGCGGTCTTCACCACGCGGGGGTCGCAGGTGTAAACGCCGTCCACGTCGGTGTAGATCTGGCAGAGGTCGGCCTTGATGGCGGCGGCCATGGCGATGGCGGTCAAGTCGCTGCCGCCACGACCCAGGGTGGTGATTTCTCCGCTGGCGGTTTCGCCCTGGAAACCGGCGAGCATGACGATGTTGCCTTCGTCGAGCATCTTCTTCACGGCATCCGGGGTGATATTGACGATGCGGGCCTTGGTGTGCACGCCATCGGTGGAAATGCCTGCCTGTGCGCCGGTGAGGGAGACGGCCTTGCCGCCGAGGGCATTGATGGCCATGGCGGTGAGGGCGATGGTGGTCTGCTCGCCAGTGGCAAGGAGGACGTCCATTTCACGCTCGATGGGTTCGCGCTCTGGGGAGACTTCTTTGGCCAACCGGATCAGGTTGTCTGTGACGCCGGACATGGCGGAGACAACGGCGACGACTTGATTGCCGGCACGCTGGGTTTCCAGAATGCGACGTGCGCAGTTGCGGATACGCTCTGGAGTGCCGACGGAGGTGCCGCCGTATTTCTGGACGATGAGTGCCATGCTGGGGGGTTGGGAAAGGGCGCGGAAAATGGCATGGTGGGGCGGGTGCGCAAGGACGGAGTTTGGGGGGGGGAGCGGGAGTTGACGGTGGTTTACGGTTGTTGACGATGGTTGACGGTTGTTTCTGAGGGGGGGCGCGGAAGGCTGAGGTGGGAGGACCATGCCGTTGAAGCGGCGGTGTGGTGTCTTAGCTTGGGAGGCGTGGGTGCTGGCGGGAACGCTGGGCGACGGGCATGAGTGCCCATCGTACTGCCGGAGAGCTTCAGGCGAGCACCTGGCGTTCCTCGGCGGCGTCCAACAGTTTCCATTTTCCGGGCTGAAGGTCTAAATCGGCGAGTTTGAGGCTGCCGATGCTGACGCGGATGAGGCGGAGGGTGGGAAAACCGACGGCAGCGGTCATGCGGCGGACCTGGCGGTTTTTGCCTTCGGTGAGGGTGAGTTCGAGCCAAGAGGTGGGGATGTTTTTGCGGATGCGGATGGGGGGATTCCGAGGTGGGTGAGGGGGCTCGGTGTCGAGGCGCAGGGCCTTGCAGGGGAGGGGGTGGAAGTCTTTAAGGTCGAGGCCGGAACGGAGCTTGCGCAGGGCTTCGTCGGTGACGGTGCCGTCCACCTGGGCGTGATAGGTGCGAGGGTGGGCGTGGCGGGGATTGAGGAGGCGGTCATTCCAGCGAGCTTCGTCACTGAGGAGCAGGAGGCCTTCGGAATCGCGATCCAGGCGACCGATGGCATACACGTCTGGCGGGAAACCGAACTCGGCGAGGGTGCGGTGGGAGGGGTGCTCCTGAGTGAACTGGGAGAGGACGTCGAAGGGCTTGTAGAAGGCGAGGAGCATTAGTTTTGTTTTAATGCTTCAAGCTGGCGCTCCAGTGCTTCACGGCGTTCCTGATATTTGGAATGAGTGGAGTTTTCATTCAAGCCCGCACGCAGCGAGGCAATGGTAATGACAATCCCGAATACGCTCATGCCGAGTGGAACAATGGTGAAAATGCCTGCACCCGCTTTGGAGAAGCCAGTGGCCATGAGAATGCAGACCACGGTGAAAAAGACTCCAAACATGGTGCCCATGATTTTTGCGACCGGTCCCGAGGCGTTCTTTTTTGTTGCGAGCATGTGATCCAGGCCGAGCTCGCGATCCAGTTTCTCGATCTCATTTTGCAGAGCGATGACTTCCAGGCTCTCGGCCATCTTGCCGGTGTTCTCGGCGATCTTGGCGACTTCCTCGGTGAAGATGGAGCTTCCGGTGCGCTTCACCTCCAGGCTGCTCTGGCAGAACTGACAGGTGACGAAACGGGTGGCGTCAGAGACTTGAAGCGGAGCGCCGCAGTGGTTGCAACGGACGGAGAGCGTTTCCATGCCGCGAGGCTAGCGGGAGGCCTGAAGATTTTCAAGGGTGGTTCCAAAACGCATCACATCTTCTAATGCGAGGCGCTTCTGCTCGAACTCCTCCTCAGTCATGCGGCGCGGGATGTGATGGGGTTTGTCGAAGACGAGGGTGACTTTGGAAAAGGGCAGAGGCAGGAGGAATTCATCCCAGGTTTTGAACTGGATGGCGTGGCTGTAGTGCATGTGCACGGGAATGATGGGCACGCCGGTGAGCTGGGCGAGCTTTACGATGCCTGGTTGTACACGATGCAGGGGGCCGCGCGGGCCATCGGGGGTGATGCCGATCTCGTAGCCTTGACGCGCCTTTGCGGCGAGGGCGATGAGGGCGCTCATGCCCTTCTCGGGTTTGGAACTGGAGCCGCGCTCGGCCTCGATGCCGAAGCTCGCGCAGACATCGGCGATGATCTGGCCATCGCCGCTGGGGCTGGTCAGGATGGTGCCGGGGACATTGGCGAACCACTCATGGTGAAGCCAGGGGATGAGGAACATGCGGTTGTGCCAGAAGGACCAGATCCAGCCTTTGCGGGTGGCATCGAACACTCCGGCGTCATCCCGCACCTCCCAGCGCAAAGTCGTGCCGATGCCGCGCATGATCCATGCGATGATTTTGCCGGCGGATTTGATGCGGATTTTGGCCATGAGTGTGAGCGCATTGCATGGCGGTGTTCTGATCTGTGGTCAAGGTGAGGGATGCCGGAGCGGGGCATGAAAAAGGCGGGAGACTTCTCCCGCCGTGGATTAATGGCTCATGCTGACAGGGCCTGGCTACCACTTGCCTGCATACATGATGCCCATGGTGAGCAAGCCGCCAACGAAGGCTCCGATGCCCAAGGTGAAACCCGCCGTGAAGTCTGTGGAGCCACCGACAAGAATGGCGCTGTCCTGAATCGCGGAAGGGAGGTAGCGCACCTTGGCCATCGGATCCGTGACAGCGGTGTCACTGGCGTGGGCGGAGAAATAGTTGGAGGTGACTTTGAAGGTCTTTTTTACAGGGGCGCCGTTTTGCGGGGTGTAGGAAACATCAAACTGGTAGTTGCTATTCTTTCCTTTCTTCCACTCCCCTCCTTCGATGATGCCATCCACCGTGACGCCCTCCTTTTCCAGCCTGGCCAGACGCTCTTTCTCCTGGTGGCCGTTGTAGGTGAGGAAGGGGCCGGCGATGATTGCAATGACCGCAGCGATTTTGATTTTGGTGGATGTTTCCATGTGACTTGGTGGAATTAGGCCGCCGTTTTATCCAAATCAGCCGGAAGGGTCAATAATAATACTCTTAGATTCAACTCCTTAAATGGACTTGACCAGCTCAATCACCGAGCGGCCTTCTTCGCGGCGGAAATCAACGCGGTCGAAAATTTCGCTGATGACATGAAGGCCCAGGCCGCCGATGCGGCATTCGATTGAGGGAGGAGCGACGAGCTTCTGGAAGTCCTCGTTGGTGATGCCTGCGCCATAATGCTCGATGAGGATGCGAACGGAGTCCGGGCCTGATTCCATGCGGCAGGTGGCGGCACGTTCGGTGCTGGTGGAGCAGTAGGCGTATTTGCAGATGTTGCTCATCACTTCGTCACAGCCCAACACGAGGAGGCCGGTGAATTCATCGTTCAGGCCGTGATAGGCGGCCCATGTCTCGATGAACTCACGCACGAGGCGCAGCGTGTCGGGATGGCAGGTGAGAGCGATTTCATCCGGCACTGGTGGCGTGTGATCTGTGATCGTCAGGACGGTGGCGTCGTCCTGATAGCTAGAGCCGTGGGCGAAGGTGCGCCATTGCTCGACGAGATGGTTTAAAAAGCCATCGCCGCCGTTGGTGTGCTGCATGGCGGCGGCAAAGGCTTTGTCTTCGAAGTATTCGCCTGTGCTGTTCTGCAATTCGAGAATGCCATCTGTGTAGAGCATCCACTGGCGGCCGGTGCTGAAGGGGAGCGACATCTCCGCGTAGCGGGCGGCACATGAAATACCGAGCGGCGCGTTGCCGGGAGCGGGGACTTCTTTCCAAGACTTGCCGTCAAACACTTGTGCACCGGGCAGGCCGGCGCAGCAGAGCCAGACACGGCGTGTTTTAGGACAGACGAGCATGGCATTGATGGCGATGAAGCGGCCGGCCTTCATCACGCCGCAAAGGCGTTTGTTTAACGTCGCCATCCACTCAGCGAGATTCATGGAGACGCAGAGATGCGCGGTGGAAGCGATGAGCGTGGTGCCGCGTGCCATGTCGAGAGCTGCGGGAAGGCCTTTGCCGCAGACATCGCCGACACCGAGGAGGATTTTGCCATCGTCGATCTGGTGCCAGAAATAGAAGTCGCCGCCGACTTCGCTGGCGGGCTCATAGAAGGTCTCGACCGCCACGTTTCCGAGACGCACCTGAGGCGCGGGGAGGAATGAGTTTTGGATCTCGGTGGCGAGTGAGAGCTGCTGCCGATTTTCGGCTTCCAGAATCGCCTTCTTCTGGGATTCGAGGCGCATCAGTGTCACTGCAATGAGGCTGCCGAAGGTCTCGAACATCTCGACATCTTGAGCGGTGAATGCTGCACCGTTATTGGGATTGATCGCCTGCATCACGCCCAGGCAGTGGTCGCCGTCCAGCAGTGGGATGGTGACCATGGCGCGGGTGATGAGGTCGGACTTGTCGGAGGCCGGGCGGAAGTGGCGGGGGTCGGTGAGCGCGTCCTCAATGTTGACGGTTATTTTGGTCGCATAGACGTCACCGGCGATGCCTTTGCCTTTGGGGACACGAACATCCAACGCATTGATGTGGTCGAGTGTGGAGCGGATGAGGAGGTCCTCATTGGGGCCGTCGGGCAGGAGGATGGAGCACACTTCGCAGTCCATCACTTCACGTGAACGCTGCAGGATGTGATCGACGAGTTCGACCAGATTTTGAGTGCTGCTGAGACGGCGTGCCACGTCGAGCAGAACGCTTTGGCGAGAGGAGATGGGCTGGGGATTACTCACGGCGTTTGAAGAGGTCGAGGAGGCCCTTTTTCTTTTCTTCGGGGGGCATTGGATTGATGGGGACCAGTTTCGCGCCTGTTTCGAGTTCTTTGATACGCACCGAGCAGGGGGCATGGGTGCGGCGCATGTGCTCGATGAGCTGCTCCTTGGTGGGCACCTCATTGGCTTTGCTGACAAAGATGAGGCGGCTGGGTTTTCCGACCAGGGCAGCGGTGATGTATTCGCCCCAGATGACGACAAACAGCCAGTAGAGCAGGCTTCCGCACAGCTCGAAGTATTGGCGGAATGCTTCGGTCATGGGCGGAGCTGAAAAGGACTAACGTTTGCTGGTCAGGTCGGGGGCATTCAAAGCGGCCTCAACCGTGGGCAGATGGGTGATGAAGTCGCCGAGGCGCACGATTTTGAAAGAGGCATCCACTCGGCCTTGAATGCCGGCGAGCGCAAATTCCGTGCCCGCGCCGCTGGCGTGTTGAAAGTATTCCACCACGACGGCCCAGACGGGGGTGTTGACGAAGGTCACCTTGGTGAAGTCGATGATGAGGCGTTTGACCCCGGCCTTCATCTGCTCGCGCACGACTTTTTGGAATTCGGGCACGGTCGCCAGATCGGCATCGCCCTCGAGTTCGATGACGATGGCGTTGGGGTGGATGCGAACGGTTGGTTTCATGAAGAAGTGAGGAGGTCAGAGCCAGCCGGTTTGATTGAGGCGGCCGGTGAGTTCCATCTGCCGCTCCAGTTGTGAGGCATACAGCGCGGCATTTTCGGCATTGGGTTTGCAGCGGGTGGATTCGTCGAGGGTGACGAGCCGGGCGCAGAGCTGCTCGTAGCTGACGCGTTCGGTGCCGCCCTGATTGGCTTGGGCATAGGCGGCCTGGATGGCTCCGCCGAGTGCGGCGCCTTCGCTGGTGCTGAGCGTGACGACTTCAGCATTGAAACAATCGGCGGCGATCTGACGCCAGACACCGCTCTTGCTGCCGCCGCCGGTGAGGCGAATTTCAGTCGGGTTCATGCCCAGATCACGGAAGCGTTTCAAGCCGTAGGCGAGGCCAAGGGTGGCACCTTCCACGGCAGCACGGGCGAGGTTGGCCGGGGCCATGTTGGTGGGGCGGAGGCCGTGGATGACGCCGGTGCCGTTTGGCAGGTTCGGGGTGCGTTCGCCATTGAGGTAGGGCAGGAACATCACGCCATCCGCACCGACGGGTGCGGAATTCACGGCGACTTCGAGCTGGCGGAGATCCCAGCGGAACATCTCGCGCACCTGCTCGGTGACGACGGTGACGTTCATCGTGCAGACGAGCGGCAGCCATTGATCGGTGCTGTCACAGAAGGCGGCGACTTCGCCCTGGCCATCGACCACGGGGGAGTCAGCCACGCCATAGAGCGTGCCGCTGGTGCCGAAGCTTGCAGTGACGACGCCGGGCTTGATGTTACCGGTGCCGATGGCGCCCATCATGTTGTCACCGCCGCCGGCGCTGATGATGACATCGAAATTCAGGCCCCATTTGACGGCGAGGTCTTTGCGGATGGTGCCGTGGACGGATTTGGAAGAACCGAGCGGAGGCAGCATGGCGCGCACGCTGGGGTCAATGTAATCGCAGATTTCGTAGGCCCACTGGCGGGTGTTCACATTGAGGATGCCCATGCCTGAGGCGTCTCCGTATTCCATGCGCTTCACGCCGCTGAGCCAGAAGTTGATGTAGTCGTGCGGCAGCAGAATGGTTTTCGTCTTGGCGAAGTTCTCGGGCTCGTTTTGCTTCAGCCAGAGCAGTTTTGGAATGGTGTAGCCGGGCAGCATGGCATTGCCCGCGACAGCGATGACGCCGGGCTGGCCGCCGAAATGATGCGCGATCTCTGCGCACTGGGCCTGGGTGGAGGTGTCGCACCAGAGCTTGGCATGGCGAACGGGTTTGTCGTCTGCGCCGAGAGCCACGAGACCGTGCTGCTGGCCGCTGACGCCGATGCCGGCGATTTTGGCCTTGTCCTTGCCGATTTGTTCGAGGCACTGCTGCACGGAGGCATCGACTGCATCCAGCCATGACTGCGGGTCTTGTTCGAGATGTCCTGGAGGCAGACCCTCAATCAATTCATACGAGCTGTGGCCGGTGGCCAGGATTTTGCCCGAGTCGAGGTCGAGTACGATGGCCTTGGTGCTCTGCGTGCCGCTGTCGATGCCGAGGAAATACATGAATGGAGGGAGGGTTGGAGTCGGCGAAAGGTTTACGGTGGGGAGGGAGGGCTGGTCAAGTGGTCAAGGTGCCAAACAGGATGCGGCAAAACCTCAATCCTTCGACTGAATGTTCCCTGATTTCCGGATGGCGCGCATGAGCCGCCAGCCGAAGAAGAGGGAGACTGCATAGCCCAGAGCGCCGAAGATGGACACGTCGTAGAACAGCGGGGCAGCCTGGCGGCTCCAGAGTTCACTGGAGCCGAGAAAGATCGCGGCGGTGAGGATGCCGAGGACGAGGCGATTGACGATAGGGTCGAGGTGGCGGTGGTCGATGTGCACCGTGAATGAGCCGTCGCGGAAACGGGCGAGCATGTCGGTGATGTCGCGAGGCAGCGCGGTGAGGAGACGATTCCACACGCGGAAGGAGCGTCGGGCGCGTTTGGCGATGCGGCCGGGCGAGAACCGGCGGAGCATGAGGCGCGTGCAGTAGGGCTGCATCAGTTCGGCCAGGCTCACATCTGGAGAAAACCGGCGCGAGGTGCCTTCCAGCACGATGAGGGTCTTCAGCAGCATGGCGAGTGACGGGGGCAGCACGATGTGGTGACTGCGGATGATTTCGACGAGGCTGCTCAAGGCCGCGCCGACGTGGATCTCATTGAGCGGATGGCCGGTGTAATCCGCCATGAACTCCTGCAGGTCGGCCCGCAGCTTTTCACGTGAACAATCGGCCGGCACGGCGCCCAGGCGCAGGACCTGCTCGGCCACGAGTTCGGAATCGTTTTCCACGATGCCGAGGAGCAGGGCCTCGACTTCATCACGCAGATCTTCATCGATGCGGCCGACCATGCCGCAGTCGATGACGCCAACGATGTTGCCGGGGAGCAGGATGAGATTTCCGGGATGTGGATCGGCGTGGTAGAAGCCGTCGCGGAAGACCATTTCGAGATACATGTTGGCACCGCGTTTGGCGAACTCGCCGAGATCCACGCCGGACTGTTGCAGCGCCTCGATATCGGTGCCGATGATGCCATCCAGATGCTGCATGGTGACGACTTGATGCGAGCAGAGTTCGCTGAAGAGTTCGGGGATGCAGACGGTCGGGTCGTCGGCGAAGTTGCGGGCAAACTCCTCCTGGTTTTGCCGCTCATAGGTGAGGTCAAGCTCACGCAGAAGGGTGCGGCGGAACTGGCGCACGACTGCCAGCGGCTGGTAGGAGCGGAGGGCGGGAGAGTGCTGTTCCAGGAGTTCAGCGAGCGCCTGCACGATCTCGACATCCGTGGCGGCCTGTTCGGCGACGCCTGCACGGCGCACTTTGACGACGACGCTATGGCCGGTGTGAAGACGGGCGGCATGGACCTGGGCCACGGAAGCGGCGGCGAGAGGGGTGTCTTCAAAGGTGGCGAAGAGCTGCTCGATCGGCTGGCCGAGTTCGGCTTCAATGGTCGCACGGGCCACGGCGGAGGGGTCCGGTGGCACGTTGGCTTGAAGCTGGGAGAGTTCTTCGGTCAGTTCAGGGCCGAGCAAGTCGGCGCGAGTGCTGAGCATCTGGCCGAGCTTGATGAAGGTGGTGCCCAGTTCCGTGAGGGCCATGCGTACCCGAGCCGCCTGTGTCACGCCGGTGGTAATCGACTGGCCATCAGCGCTCTTGAGGCGGTCCTGCAGCCAGGAGTATTTGAAGCCGCCAAATAAATCCGCCAGACCATACTTGCCGAGTACGGCGGCGATTTCCGCGATGCGTTTGGCATAACGTTCGAGGCGGGCCAGGGCTTCAATTTTCATTCGGAGGCAACCTTCACAGGAAAGCGAGGTCTGACAATGCGGAATGATCACTCTCGGCTGGCGGTTTTGGCAGCCTTAGGTATGCATGGGCATGAGCACTCCCAAAATTCTCGCCTTTGCGGGCAGCACCCGCAGCGCCTCGTATAACAAGCAGCTTGTTGGTTTTGCAGCAGAGGCCGCACGTGCCGCCGGGGCGGAGGTGACGCTGCTGGATCTGCGCGATTACCCGCTGCCGTTATTCGACGGAGATCTGGAAGAGCAGCAGGGGCTGCCTGAGAATGCGAAAAAATTGAAGGCTCTCTTTCTGGCGCATGATGCCCTGCTGATCTCTTCACCGGAGTACAACAGCTCCATCACTGCCGTGCTGAAGAACACGCTGGACTGGGTATCTCGTGGCGAGACGGATGACGAGCCTGCGCTTGCGGCCTACCGTGGCAAAACGGCGGCTTTGGTCAGTGCCTCGCCTGGTGCGCTGGGCGGGCTGCGGGGGCTGGTGCATCTGCGTGCCATTTTGGGCAACATCGGTGTCATTGTTCTGCCGGATCAGGTGGCGGTGTCCAAGGCCTATGAGGCCTTTGATGACAAAGGCGGGCTCAAGGATGAACGCATGGCCAAGCAGGTGACGCGGGTGGCGCAGGGCCTCGTTGATTTCTTGAAGAAGCACCTGGGTTGAGCAGGGGCTGCGGCACTGCCGATGACATTAATTTCGAGCTGCGGCTTTTTTCGTGCCGGGGCCACGGGTACGTTCGGACTTGATGGGAATGGGGGCGAGCTTGATGGTCTCGACTTGAACAATGACTGGCGGAGAGATGCTGGATGAATCCTGTGCAGACTCGACTTCCGCTCCGGAGGGCGAATGACGCAGGGATGCGATTCTGGCCTGCAGTTCGGCAAGTTCGAGACGGGCGGCTTCGATCTGGCCGGGAAGCTCCGCGTGAAGGCCGTTCGTTGCAACGGCGGCTTTTGGGGCTTCCTCGTGGGTGGAATTGCGTCTGGGCGGGGCCATTTGCGATCCGCCGTGGGAATCGTTGGACTGTGCGTCACGGTAGCGCTGCTCGACAGCAGCGAGGCGTTGTCTGGCATCGACAAGCTGCTGTTTCGTTGCGGTCAGATCCAGATTGAGCTGTTCCAATTCGGCACGCTGTGCCCGGGCATCTGCGATCCGTTTGGTTTCAGCGGCAAGTTCGGCACTGCTTGCGGCGATGCTTTTTTCACATGCGGCGAGTTCGGAAGTGCGGGTGGCCAGTTTCTTTTCGCATGAGGCCAGGTCATCCTGCAGGCGCTGCAGCGAACCTTCGGCGGCTGCACCTTTCTGCTCCAAGGACATGAGGAGCGATTCGAGATCTTTGACGGAGGCCTCTTCGCGCTGAAATTTGGCACTGAGCGCTATGGTGGCGGTATTGAGCGAGGCATGTTTGGCCTCCTCTTCTACGATGCGCTTTTCATGCTCAATGATCTGCTGACGCAGGGAGTTTAACAGCGCCTCGTCCTGTTCGCACTCATCACGCACCTGTTTGAGGCGGGTGTCGGCCTCCTCTTTTTGAGCCGCGAGATCTTCAATCTGCTGCTGAGCTTCGGCGGCGGTGGCGGTGAGCCGCTGAACCTCGGTGGCCTTCTCGTAATGCTGGGCATTGAGACGTTCGAGGGCGGCGGTTTTGTCTGTGTGCTGACTGGTGAGGGAACTGATGGTCTCAAGCCACTCGCGATTGGCGGCTTCAGCCTGCTGAACGGCGGCTTTTGCGGGTGCGAGCTTTTCCTCCTCAGCAACCAGTGATTCCACGCGGGCGAGATGCAGGGCGCGTTCTTTTTCAGCGCGCTGCTGCCAGTCGCGCAGCTCTTTTTCAGCGGCATCCACCTCGGACTTGAGCCGTGATTTCTCCGCTTCCAGATGGGCCACGGCTTCCACAAGGGCGTTGTCCGGAAGCGCCGGTGCAGATGGAGGCGTGGGAGGAGCAGGTTCGGGAGCCGGCGCTTCAGATGCGGGAGCTTCAGGTTCAGGAACGGGAGCTAGAGGAGCAGGCTTAGAAACTGCAGGAGCGATGGGTGTGTCTACGACGGGCGGGCTTGTGGCCGGATGTTCAAGATCGAGGGTGCCAACGAGCGGGCCAAAGGCGATCGTGTCGCCATGGAGCAAGGTGCAGCTGAGCTGGCGTTCGCCATTGACGAAAGTACCTGTGGAGGATTTCAGATCAAAAACCTGCAGGCTGCCGTCAGCGTTTTGCACGATTTCTGCATGGCGAGGTGAAATGCCCTCGTCATCGACCACAATGTCATTGTCCTCGTCACGTCCGAGAGTGATGTGTTCCTTGAGGGGAACCACCACTTCTTGTCCGTCTTCAAGAACGAAAGTGAGTTTGGCCATGGGGTGTTTTGCGGTGAAACCGGCGCAGCAAAGTCGATGAAGCGCGTGGAATCAATCGGGCATTTGGATCGGTGGCAAAATGAATGCAGGATTAGTGCCTCAATCCGCAGTTTTTTTGCTCATGCGGTCAATAGCCGCCTCAAAATTTTTGAGCTCGGTGTGGGCGAGGTCGGCCTGCTGGCGGAGCTCGCTGCGCTGGCGTTCCGCCTCGGCGATGTCGGCACGCAATTCGGTGAGCCTGCGTTCCTGTTCGCCAAGCCGTTCACGCCGCTTTTCCTCCTCTGCCTGGGAGATTTCGATGTTGTGGAGCAGGGCGTGATGACGCTCCTGCTCCTGCCGGATTTTAGCCTCCAGGTGGCGGCTCTGCTCACGCAGCATGGCTTCCGCCGCCAGATTGTTGCGATGGGGGGATTCATGGCGCGTGCGCTCAACGCGGAGTTGTTCGAGGCGGGACTCTTCGCGCTGAACGCTTTCACGCAGATGGCTGAGGCGTGAGTGCAGTGTGGTTTCTTGCGTGGTGCCGGGCGCCACCGTGCTGCTGGTGCGGGCTCTGGCGGGGCCTTCAGCCGCCACCGATGGACCCACGGCAGGGCTGCCGCGAGACGCTTCAGGCGCACCCGCATGCGCCTGGGTGCGTGCGGTGGTGATGAGTTCGTGAAGCCCCGCTTTTTCCTTTTCGATTTCATGCCATAGGTCCCGTGCTTCGGGGGAATCCTGCGGCAGCGTGGCGAGGCGGGCGTAGAGCTGATCCATGGCCTCCTTCCAGTCTCGCAAAGGCTGGAGCCGGGACAGGAGATCTGCCAGTTCGCTGCGGGCGGTTGCAAGGCTGGAGGTGAGCTGCTGCTGCTGCGCGGCGTGCTCTTTTTCCGCCTCGGCGGCCAGCTGGCGGACTTCCTCGAAACGGGTGCGATGGGCGCGTTCCGCAGAGCCAAGCTGAGTGAGTTCGGCCCGCAGGTCATTTTCGCGAGCGTGCAGGACTTCGATGCGGCCTTTGGTGGCGCTTTCATCCCCTGCGAGAACCTTGATGGAGGCTCTATGCTCCGCGATCTGGGCGTCAGCCGTGGTGATGGAGGTTTTCACCTCCGCAAGCTGCTGCTGGGCGGCGGCAAGCTCCGACTTCAAAACGGTGAGTTTTTGGCCGGTGTCAGCGAGTTCCTGGCATTGTCGCTCGAGTTCGGCGCGGCGTGTCTGGATCTCCTCCAGCCGCTGCGTTTCGGCGGCGAGGTCCTTCGCACGTGCAACGAGTTCATCCTGAGTGTGTCGCAGGGACTCCTCCGTGCATTGTCGCACGGCCAGGGCCTCTGCGGTGGCAGTGGTGGCTTGGTGGTGAGACTTCTGAAGTGTGGCGAGGCGTGACTCGAGATCTTTGACTGCGGCTGCGGAGCGCTGCTGCTCCAGACCAAGTGTGGCAATGGCCGCCGTGAGCGTGGCATGCTGCTCCTCTGCTTCGCGACAATGCGCGCGGGCCTGCACGAGTTTTTCCTCCGTGCCCGAGAGTTCATGGATGTGCGCCTCGATCTGAGCGCGGTGGTGGGAAAGCTGCTCCAGCTTTTTTTCCGCAGCTTGCAACTGGTCTGCACGAACCTCGGCGATTTCTTTGCTGTGATGGCTGCGGGTTTCGAGCTCGGCCATCTGCCGCCGCAGATCGGCGAGCGCAGTCTCGTCACTCACGCTCTCGGCGCGGATTTGCTGGAGATGGGCCAGCGCCTGATCCCGGTGCGAGGCAAGCCCTTCAAGCTCGTGTCTGGCAGCGGCTTCATCATTGGCGAAACGCTGCAAATCGGCGGTTTTCTGGTCATGCTCCGTCCTAAGACGCTGCAGTGCGGCGGTCTTTTCATCGTGCCGGGAAGCGAGAGCCTGGATGGATTGGAGCCATTCTGCATGCGCTGTCTCGGCCTCCTGAACCGCAGCCTTGACCGGTGTGAGGCGTTCTTCCTCGGCGCGCAGAGACTCCACACGAGCATGGTGCATGGCGCGCTCTGCCGCGGATCGCTCCTGCCAGACGCGCAGTTCTTCCTGCGCGGCATCCATTTCATTCTGCAGGCGCGCTTTCTCCTCTTCAAACCGGGCGGTTGTTTCTCGATGTTCGGCCTGCAGCCGTGCCAGACGTTCTTCGTCAGGAAAGTCTCTTCTACCCCCTCTGTTTTTTTTGCGAGTTCCAATCTTGCCAGCTTTCACCGGGGTGTCGAATATCACAGCCTGAGTGTCGGATCCAAGGGGCGCAAGGGAGGTCGTGCTGCCGTTGGTTCCAATGCTGTCGTTCTCTTCGAGGTCGAGGACGGCAGTGAGGGGACCGAAGGCCAGCGTGTCGCCATGCAGGATGGTGCGGCTGCGAACGCGCTCGCCGTTGACGAAGGTGCCTGCGGTGGAGTTGGAATCAAACAACTGGATGCTGCCGTCCGCGTTGTGAACCAGCTCGGCATGGTGTTTTGAGACGCGCTCGTCATCGACGACCACGTCGTTGTCCTCCCAACGACCGACGGTCATGTGGTCCGCAAGAGGGATCACGATTTCCTGGCCGTCATCGAGTACAAAAGTGAGTTTTGCCATGTTTCGCGTGTGACCGAGACTGCGGGAGATACGAATCAAACTCGATTTCGAGTCTCGAATCAATCTTGCATTTGTTTCGATATCGCAATCGTGTCCGGACATGCACTCTGAAGCCGAAGCCCACCTGTCCAAGCGCTGCCCGGTGATGCGCCGTCTGATCAAGGCCCATGGTCCATGCCAGCTGGTGCCGCAAAAACGTTCGCCGTATGAGGCGCTGGTCAGCGCGGTGGCGCACCAGCAACTGCATGCGAACGCGGCGGAGGCGATCCTGCGCCGCTTCAAGGCTTTGTTTCCAGAGGTACGCTTTCCAACGCCCGAACAGGTGATGAATGCCACGGATGAGGCCCTGCGCGGCTGCGGCTTTTCCATGGGCAAGATGCTCGCGATTCGTGACATAGCGGCCAAGACGCTCAACGGGCAGATCCCCAAACGTGCGGCGGCGCTGAGGCTGGATGATGAGGAACTGATCGAAAGGCTCGTCGCGGTGCGCGGGGTGGGGCGCTGGACGGTGGAGATGCTGCTGATTTTCACCCTTGGCAGGCCGGACGTGTTTCCCAGCGACGACTTCGGGGTGCGCAACGGCTGGCGAGTGGCGAAGAAGCTGGATGAGATGCCGAAGCCGAAGGAATTTCGGGCGCTGGCGGAGCGCTGGCAGCCGCACCGGACCCTGGCAGCGTGGTATCTCTGGCGAGCGGCTGATGCAGCGAAGCTCTGAGGGCCCGGGATGGCGGGGAGAAACGTGTCATTGCTAATCGCCCTATCGGCGGCTAAGGAAGGGGCACATGTCTTTCAAAGCTCTCGGCCTCGACCCGAACATCCTCACTGCCATCGAAGAAGCCGGTTACACGGAACCAACACCCATTCAAGCTGCGGCAATTCCGGTGGTGATCGCCGGGGGTGACGTCATCGGCATCGCACAGACCGGCACCGGCAAGACGGCGGCCTTCACGCTGCCGATCCTGACCCGCCTGACATCGAACCCCGTTCCCCAGGGCCAGCGCCGCCGTACACGTGTGCTGGTGCTGGCACCGACGCGTGAACTTGTGGCGCAGATCGAGGAGAATGTGATGGCCTACGCCCGACATCTGCCGCTGAAGATCGCCAAAATCTATGGTGGTGTCGGCGAAAAGCCACAGAAGGACGCCCTGCGTGCCGGAAGCGACATCGTCATCGCCTGCCCGGGTCGTCTGCTAGATTTGATGGAGCAGCGCTGCGCGGATTTCTCGCAGCTCGAATACCTTGTGCTGGATGAGGCGGACCGCATGCTGGACATGGGCTTCCTGCCGGACATCCGCCGAGTCATCGGCCAACTGCCGAAGAAGCGGCAGACGCTGATGTTTTCCGCGACGCTGTCGAAGGAGATCGAGACGCTGACGCATGAGTTCCAGCGCGCGCCGAAGATCGTGCAGATCGGCAAGCGTGCGAATCCGGCGGAGAGCGTGACGCAGCTGGTTTACGAGGTGCACAAGCATCTCAAAATGCCGCTGCTTTCGCACCTGCTGAAGGATGAGAAAATGCAGATGGTGCTGGTCTTCAGCCGCACGAAGCACGGGGCGGACAAGATCGCCAAAAAGCTGGAATCGACCGGCGTGAAGTGTGCAACGCTGCATGCCAATCGTTCGCAGAACCAGCGCCTGCGTGCACTGGATGATTTCAAGACCGGCACGGTGCGCGTGCTCGTGGCCACGGATATTGCCGCGCGCGGCATCGATGTGGATGGCATTTCGCACGTGGTGAATTTCGACTTCCCGCACATCGTGGAAGATTATGTGCACCGCATTGGACGCACCGGCCGTGCGCAGGCCATTGGCGATGCGATCAGCTTCGTCTCGCCTGATGAACAGCCCGATGTGCGCAAGCTGGAACGTTTTATTAATCGTGGGCTTGTTCGCAAAAAAGCCGAAGGTTTCGATTACAACGCCGCACCCCAGCCGTTCATCGATGAACGGCCTGAGCGTCGGGAGCAACGATCATCGCAACCACGCCGCCCGCAGGGTGGTGGTGGTCGCCCAGGTGGCGGCGGTGGTGGACAAGGCGGAGGCCGTCCTGGTGGATTTGGTGGCGGTCGTCCAGGTGGTCAGGGAGGCCAAGGTGGTGGTGGACGCCCGGGTGGCGAGCGCCGCTCTTCGGCGGGCCCAGCGCCTAGGCAGCCAGCTCAGATGCCCCAACAAAACACCTCGCCTGACGGCGCACGGGGTCTGTGGAAGCGGCTGACGGGGAGGTAGGTCATCGACGCATTTCCGGGCTACTTGCGGGACTTGATGTCCCACACGGTAAGTTGCTCCGGAAATGGTTGTTTCTCTGCCTTTCTAGCAGTGGCCACATCCATTTTCTCGATGAGGACATAGTAGTAGGTCTGATCGAAGAGTCTTTGCGACAGCCTAATCTCAAAATAACTGCCTCCTTCAGGAACGGTCGTTATGTAACAGCCTTTGCTGTCATTGGGGATCTCCGACAGCTCAATCGTCGCAAGCCGAATACGATGGCCGGAAAGTTCCAAGTAGTTCGATTGGATGGTTCCAATGCGAATGGTCTTTTCGCGCGTGAAATTGGCTCTTTGGGCATGAAATTGATCAACCGAAACCACGAGCAAAGGCCCAACAGCCCAATCAGGAACAGTCCGGCTCTTGCCGAGGTCATAAACATCACCTCCAAGCGAGGTGATAATGCCAAGTGCCAAGATGACTGCTGTGAGGATCAGTTTCATTTCGCGCTACGCTAAAGACTTGGGGATTCAGCCGAATCATTCGGCTGAGCATCTGAAGCGAAGAGCAAAAATATGCAAATCATCACTTCGCAAACCAGCCCTTCGCCAGAGGGTTCGTGGCGAAGAACTCCAGTAGTTGCTTCGCGACTTTTTCGCGACCGCTGTTGCTGGGGTGGGTGCCGTCGCCGCCGAAGTCGTCCTTGGTGTATTTGAGGTCGTCGAGTTTGCGGCCTTTTTCGCCGTCAGCCCACAGATAGGGGCCCCAAAGCAGGAGGGGGGACTTGGTGAGGGAGAGGGATTCGTCTCCGCTGATCTGCTGCTGGATGAGATGGCGCACGGCGAAGGCGCCCTCATAGGCGTAGGGCTCGGGATTGAGGCCGGTGGTGGCGTAGCCAGCGTAGATGCGGCTGCCGAGATAGGCGATGCGGAGATTGGGGAAGCGCTCTTTGAGGAGGTGGAGGACTTTGATGGTGTCGGCTTCCAGCGTGGCGATATGCTCGGTCTTGGAGCCGGAGGGGCCGGCGTTGGCGAGCTTTACCCAGGCCACCTGCACCTGCTGCGGGCTGACTTCAGCGATTTTCAGGCGGTTCATGGCTTCAGGCCACGGGCGGCTTTCCGGCTTGGCCCATGCGGCCATGGTCTGGCCGCCCTGCGCGCAGTCGACGATGGTGAGTTTGTCGGACTTGCGTGGGTCTTTGTCGGCGATGGTCTTGAAGAATGAGAACTCCTGAGTGGCGTTCGACATGCTGATGGATACGAGCGCGATCTTGCCGCTGTCGGAGGGCTTGCCTTCGGCATCGAGAGGTTTGATCTGGGAGAGGGCGGCATCGGCTGACTTTTTAAGCGGCTCAGGGGGTGCATTGCTGCCTTTGCCGTAGAGGCCGCCGTCTTCGCCTTCGTACGATTCTTCGGCGGTCATGTCGGTGAGGGGCTTGAGAGAATCAGGTGCTTTGCGCTGATTCGCCGGGCGGCCACCGCCGCCACCGCGATTGCCACCACGGCTGCGGACTTCCTTGGCATGATCGAGATACTTCTGATCGGCTTCGCTGAGCTTTTCGCCGCCTTGCTCGCGCCGGAAAAGATCCTGGGCTTTCCGCCAGTCGATGCCGTCCTGGCTTTGTGGGCTGTCACCGCTTTTTTGCATTTGTGCCTCATGGGCTGCGCGTGCTTTTTGAAGGAAGGCGTTTTCTTCCGCGGTGAGCGTGGCGCCGTCCTGACGTTTTTCGAAGAGCTGGCGGGCTTTGTCGAAATCGACTGGCGCGTCGGCAGACTGGCTGCGCAAGTGCGCGGCGCCGAGGAGGGAGACCAGGGCAAGGAGGATGGTTGTCTTCATGGTGAGCGTGGAACCCCGCTGCGGTTGTTTGGATGCACTTCCAATCTGATTTAGCGTAAGGGTGGAGGGATAGAAGGGTCAAACGGCGAGCAGATCATATGAAAAAGCTTTCATCGTGTCCTCCTGAAGGGGTTCTCTTTTAGGCTTGTCTTGCGCTGCGCCAGCCTTCAGCCTGACCGGCTTTACGCCATGTCCGATCCCAACAGCACCCGTCGCGTCGTCATTGCCAGCTTCATCGGCACCACCATCGAGTGGTATGATTTTTTCCTTTATGGCACGGCGTCGGCGCTGGTCTTTAACAAGCTGTTCTTCCCGAATTTTGACCCGCTGGCTGGGACGATGGCGGCGTTTGCGACGTATGCGGTGGGCTTTTTTGCGCGGCCGGTGGGGGGTATTGTCTTTGGCCATTTTGGCGACAAGATCGGCCGCAAGTCGATGCTGGTGACGACGCTCATGCTCATGGGGGTGGCGACGGTGCTGATCGGTCTGCTGCCGACGTATGCGCAGGTCGGCGTCTGGGCGCCCATCCTGCTGGTGCTGCTGCGCTTCGTTCAGGGCTTTGGTGTCGGGGGGGAATGGGGTGGAGCGGTGCTCATGGCGGTGGAGCATGGAGCGGCTGGCAAGCGCGGCTATTATGCGAGCTGGGTGCAGGCGGGCGTGCCAGTGGGGCTGCTGCTGGCGAATGCCGTCTTCATGATCGTGTCATCGATGAACGAGGCCGCATTTCTTTCCTGGGGCTGGCGGGTGCCCTTTTTGCTGGGCGTGCTCCTGCTGGGGGTCGGCATGTTCATCCGGCTGAAGATCATCGAGAGTCCGGTCTTTACCCAGGCCAAAGCGCAGGACGCAGGCCCAAAGGTACCGATTTTCGCCGTGCTGCGCGATCACCCACGCAATGTGCTGCTGGCGATGGGGGCGCGCTTTGCGGAGAACGCTTTCTTTTACATCTTCACCGTGCTTGTGCTGAGCTACGGCTCGCAGCAGCTTGGGATGCCGCAGACCACTTTGCTCAATGCGGTGCTCATAGGTTCTGCGGTGCAATTGGTGGCCATTCCATGCTTTGGGGCGTTGTCGGATCGTATCGGGCGGCGGCCGGTGTATCTGGGTGGTGCGTTCTTTCTGCTGCTGTTTGCGTTTCCGTTTTTTTGGATGATCGAGACCCGGCAGGTGGGGCTGGTGATTTTGGCCGTTGTTATTGGGCTCATCGGCCATGCGGCGATGTATGGCCCGCAGGCGGCCTTCTTTTCCGAGCTCTTTGGGACACGGGTACGGTATAGTGGTGCATCGTTGGGGTATCAGCTCGCGTCACCGCTGGCAGGGGGCATGGCCCCGCTTATCGCCACGGCGCTGCTTGATCGAACCGGGGGTAAACCGTGGCTGGTGGCTGTGTATCTGATTGTCATGGCGGTCATCACCTTGGTCGCCGTGTGGATGGCCGAGGAGACGAACAAGAAGGCGCTCTGAGGCGGCAGGGGCGTCCAATTTGGCCCAAAAAGTGTCCGTCAGAGTCTTACGAACCAGTTGCGCTGCGTCCTGTTTCGTCTCCCTTGCGAGTCCTACCATGAACGACGCTTTCCCTGACATCCCTAAAATTCAGTACGAAGGACCCAAGAGCCGCAATGCGCTCTCCTTCAAGCACTACAACCCTGACGAAATCGTCGGTGGCAAAACGATGCGCTCGCAGATGCGCTTTGCGGTCGCCTACTGGCACGCGATGCGCAACACACTGTCCGATCCTTTCGGTGGCGGCACCGCCCAGCGCCCGTGGGATGACGGCAGCAACTCCGTGGCCAATGCGCAGCGCCGCGTGTGGGCCTGCTTTGAGTTCATGGACAAGCTCGGCGTGGACTACTACTGCTGGCATGACCGTGATGTGGCTCCTGAGCTCGACACGCTGGCCGAGAGCAACGCCGCCTTTGACGCTGTGGCTGACGAACTGGAAAAAGCGCAGAAGCAGACCGGCAAGAAGCTTCTCTGGGGCACGGCCTGCCTTTTCTCCCATGCACGCTACTGCCAGGGGGCATCCACGAGCCCGAACGCCGGTGTCTTTGCTTACGCTGCTGCGCAGGTGAAGAAGGCGATGGATGTGACGCACCGCCTCGGTGGTGAAGGCTACACTTTCTGGGGTGGCCGCGAAGGCTACGCGACACTTTGGAACACTGACATGAAGCGTGAGGTCAATCACCTCGCGCGTCTGCTGCACATGGCGGTGGATTACAAGAAGAAGATCGGTTTCACCGGCCAGTTCTACATCGAGCCGAAGCCACGTGAGCCTTCGACCCACCAGTACGATTCAGATGCAGCGGCCTGCTTGAACTTCCTGCGTGAGCACAACCTGCTGGAGCACTTCAAGCTGAACCTTGAAACGAACCACGCCACGCTCGCCGGCCACTCCATGCGTCATGAGATGCAGGTTGCCGTCGCTGCCAATGCGCTGGGTTCTATCGATGCGAACACCGGTGACACTCTCATCGGCTGGGATACCGACCAGTTCCCGACCAACATCTACCTCACCACTGAGATCATGCTGGAAGTGCTCAAGATGGGCGGCCTCACCACGGGTGGTCTGAACTTCGATGCCAAGTGCCGTCGCGAATCCTTTGAACCCGTTGATCTCTTCCACGCCCACATCGGCGGCATGGACGCCTTTGCACGTGGTCTGAAGATCGCGCACGCGATGATCGAAGACGGCCGTATCGACGCCTTCATCAAGCAGCGCTACAGCAGCTACGACAGCGGCATCGGTGGGAAGATCGAGAAGGGCGAAGTCGGCTTTGCTGAACTCGAAGCGCATGTGCTTGCCAATGGTGAGCCGCTCCTCGGCAGCGGCCGTCAGGAGATGATGGAAAACCTGGTGAACGACTACCTGTAAATTCGTCCATTAATCTGAAACGTGAGGCGACCGGTAAACGGTCGCCTCATTTTTTTACCAAGTCGAAAATCAGGGGTGAGCCTTAGGCAACAGTCGGGCATCACCCTGTTTTGACATAAGGTTTTGTGGTATGCTGCTGCGCAGGGAGCATGGAGCCTTGCATCTATGTTCGGACTGCGGCAACTGTGTTCATGAGCGATCCACTGTGGTTTAAAGATGCCATCATTTATCAGCTGCATGTGCGTGCATTCAGTGACGGGGACGGGGACGGAATTGGCGATTTTCGAGGACTGATTTCGAAGCTGAACTATCTGGAGCAACTCGGAGTGACGGCCCTGTGGCTGCTGCCGTTTTACCCTTCTCCGCTGCGCGATGACGGCTATGACACGGCGGATTACACATCCGTAAATCCGGTGTATGGAACGCTCGCGGATTTCCAGGAGTTTCTCGATGAGGCGCACCGGCGCAACATGCGCGTGATCACGGAGCTGGTGCTCAATCATACCAGCGACCAGCATGCGTGGTTTCAGCGTGCGCGCCGTGCCAGGCCCGGCTCTCCGGAGCGTGATTTTTACGTCTGGAGCGATACACCGGAGCCCTACCGTGAGGCACGCATCATCTTCAAGGACTTCGAGCAGTCCAACTGGGCGTGGGATCCGCTGGCGAACGCCTACTACTGGCACCGCTTCTATGCGCATCAGCCGGATTTGAACTGGGACAACCCCGAGGTTGAAAAAGTCATGTTCAAGGCCATCGACTTCTGGCTCGGCATGGGCGTGGACGGGCTGAGGCTTGATGCGGTGCCCTATCTCATCGAGCGAGACGGCACGAACTGTGAGAACCTGCCGGAAACGCATGCGATTTTGCGACGGCTGCGGGCGCACATCGACAGCAAATTTCAAAATCGCATGCTGCTCGCGGAGGCCAACCAGTGGCCGGAGGAGGCGGCGGCTTATTTTGGAAAAGAAGGGGATGAGTGCTCGATGGCGTTTCATTTCCCGGTGATGCCGCGGCTCTTCATGGCGCTGCAAATGGAGGACCGGTTTCCGATCATCGACATTCTCGAACAAACGCCTGCTATTCCGGCGAATTCACAGTGGGCCATGTTCCTGCGCAATCATGATGAACTGACGCTGGAAATGGTGACGGATGAAGAGCGTGACTATATGTACCGGGTCTATGCGGCAGACCAGCGCGCGCGGATCAACCTGGGCATTCGCCGCCGCCTGGCACCGCTGCTGCGCAACAGCCGGCGGAAGATCGAGCTGCTCAATGTGCTGCTGTTGTCGCTGACGGGAACGCCCATCATTTACTATGGCGACGAGATCGGCATGGGGGACAACATTTACCTGGGGGACCGCAACGGTGTGCGCACGCCGATGCAATGGAGCATGGACCGTAACGCGGGCTTTTCGCGGGCGAACGCGCAGCAGCTGTATTTTCCGGTGATCATTGACTCGGAATATCACTATGAAGCGGTCAATGTGGAGACGCAGGAGTACAATCCTTCGTCGTTGCTGTGGTGGACGCGACGCATTGTGGCCATGCGGCAGCGCTTCAAAGCCTTTGGACGTGGAAGCATGGTGTTTCTACCTTCGGACAATCCGCGGGTGATTGCGTTTGTGAAGGAGTTCGAGGAGGAGAAAATCCTGGTGGTGGCGAATTTGTCGCGCTTTGCGCAGGCGGTGGAGCTGGATCTGGCTCACTGGCAGGGGCTGAGGCCGATGGAAGTGTTCAGTCACAACCGTTTTCCAGTCATAGCCGCCACCCCTTACTTTCTCACCATGGGGCCGCACGATTATCTGTGGCTGACGCTGGAGCAAAATACCGAGCCGTCGCGCATCGGAGGGGCATTCACGCCTCCGCAGGTGGAGCAGCCGGCCACCTGGGCCAGTGTGCTGGCGGCGCTGCACAGTCATGCGTTCACTGAGCAAACACTGCCGGAGTGTCTGCAGCACTGCCGGTGGTTTGGTGGCAAGGCGCATGCCCTGCGCAGCGTGCAGGTGCAGGAAATGGTGTCTCTTGGACAGGCCACGACGGGCGGCGATGCCGGGCGACTGGCCTTCCTGCAGGTCAATTATTTCGAAGTGCCGCCGGAATTGTACCTGCTGCCGCTGCAACTGGCGGCCGCAGGCCAGGCCTCCGAGTCTATCGTGGCTCGCTTTGCCTCAGCGGACGGCGAAGGTGTGCTGTTTGACGCGTTGGATGATGAAAAATTTCGTTCAGCGCTGCTTGAGATTATTCTCGGAGAGAAGTCTCTGCGCGGCCGCTCGGGTGAACTCGTGGGCATCTGCGGGGCGGCGTTCAAGGAGCAGTCTGCGGAATTTACGCTGCCGCTGCCTTCACGCGCGCTGCGGGCTGAGCAAAGCAATTCCGCGGTCATTTATGACGGCCGCTATTTCCTAAAGCTCTACCGCAAGCCGGAGCCCGGACAGAATCCAGATGCCGAGCTGCTGCGTTTTCTCAGCGAGCGGCAAGGCTTCACGAATGTTCCCGGCTACTGCGGTGCGATCGAGTACCGGGCGCAGGGCGCGGAGCCGAGAGTTCTGGCGCTGCTGGTGGCGAACGTGCCAAATGAAGGTGATGCGTGGGAGTACACCCTGGGGGCGCTGGGTCGTTATTATGAACGTGTGCTGACCCATGAACGCGTGCTGGCACTGCCGCCGGAGAGCCATGTGGAGCTGATGCCGGATCTCATCGACGAGGTCGTCGGCGGGGTGTATCCCGAGCGTGTCCGGCAATTGGGCGAACGCACGGCCCAGATGCACCTCGCGCTGGCTGGGGATGTGGAAGATCCTAATTTTGCACCGGAGGCCTTCACAGGTCTCTACCAGCGGTCGCTCTATCAATCCATGCGCTCCGGGACGCGACGCATGAGCCAGTTGCTGCATCAGCGGCTTGCGACACTGCCCGAACCGTACCGAGAAGAGGCTGCGGCACTCCTCCGGCGGCAGGATGAAATCCTCAGCCGCCAGGCGGCCATCCTGGAGCATAAGATCAGTGCCACGCGCATCCGCCACCATGGCGACTACCATCTGGGCCAGGTGCTGAACACCGGGCGTGATTTCAGCATCATCGATTTTGAGGGTGAACCCGCACGACCGCTCAGCGAGCGCCGCATCAAGCGCTCACCATTGCGCGATGTGGCCGGCATGCTGCGATCATTCCACTATGCCGCGTACACGACGCTGGCGCAGCAGCATGGACTGAAGGCTGGAGAAAATGAGAACCTGGAAAAGTGGGCGGAGATCTGGGTGAAGAGCATCAGTGCCAACTTTCTTGATGCCTATCTCAGCACCGCGAAAGGCGCATCCTTTCTGCCGGAGTCTGAGAAGACGCTGAGAATGCTGATCGATGCGTATCTGCTGGAGAAGGCGGTGTACGAAGTCTGCTACGAACTCAACAACCGGCCTGAGTGGATTTTCATTCCCATCCGCGGCATAGCGCACATCCTTGATGGAGGGACACCTGCATGAGCGATGCTGCGCGCAGACTGCGTCCGCAGGGCGCTGACATCCTTGCGGACGGAGTTCGCTATCGCATCTGGGCACCGGAACGGCGGCAGGTGGAGGTGCGGATACAACCTTCAGCAGGCGGTGAGACCCGCACCTTGGTGTTAACGATGGATGCAGGCGGCTACCACGCAGGCATGGATTCGCAGGGAGTGGCGGGAGACCGCTATCAATACATAGTCGATGGCAATGGGCCGTTTCCTGATCCTGCCTCACGCTCCCAGCCTGAAGGAGTGCACGGGGTGTCCCAAGTGATCGATCCGAGTGTCTATGCATGGAAGGACTCGGGATGGGAATGTCCGCCGCTGCGTGACCTTGCGCTGTACGAGATTCACGTTGGCACCTTCACGCCCGAGGGAACTTTTTCTGCCGCCATCGGGAAGCTCCCGCATCTGCGTGACCTGGGAATCAATACGCTGCAGATCATGCCCGTGGCTGATTTTCCCGGAGCCCGGAACTGGGGCTATGATGGCGTGAGTCTGTTTGCCCCGGCGCGTTGCTATGGCCCGCCGGACGATCTGCGGGCGCTGGTGGATGCCGCGCATGCGCAGGGCATCGCGGTTGTCCTGGATGTGGTGTACAATCATCTGGGGGCCGATGGCAACTACCTCGGTGTTTACAGCCGCTTTTACTTCAATGACGAAGTTCACACTCCGTGGGGGGCGGCGCTGAATTACGATGGCCAGCAGCATCCGGCCGTGCGCGAGTATTTTCTCTCCAACGTGGCCTTCTGGCTTGATGAGTTTCATTTCGACGGCCTGCGCCTGGATGCCACGCATGCGATTCTGGATGCCTCGTCCCGCCATCTGCTGGCGGAGATCGCGGATGCCGCGCATGAGCGTGGCGCGTTTGTCATTGCCGAGGACGAGCGCAATCTGGCGGCGGTGATCGCCCCGGATGGACACGGCATGGACGCGGTGTATGCGGATGATTTTTGCCACTCCATCCAGGTGGCGCTGGGTGACAACTCCTACCGGGAGGACTTCAGTGGCAGTGCTGCGGAGCTGGCCGATGAACTGCGGCATGGCTGGCACTATCGCGGACAGTTGAGCAAACATCTGGGCGCGCCGCGTGGCAGTGCCAGCGACCATCTGTCCCCGGAAAAATTTGTCATCTGCATCAGCAATCACGATCAAGCGGGCAACCGGGCTTTTGGGGAACGGCTGCATCAATTGACCCTGCCGGAGGCATATCGTGCAGCCAGCGCGCTGCTGCTGCTGGCTCCGGCAACGCCGATGCTGTTCATGGGCCAGGAATGGGGGGCGAGCACGCCGTTTCAGTATTTCACCAATCACAACGATGAACTTGGGCGGCTCGTCACCGAGGGGCGGCGCAAGGAGTTTGCACGCTTTCCAGAGTTCCGAGATCCGGAGTTCGCCCGCACGATTCCCGATCCGCAAAGTCATGAAACCTTCATGCGCTCCAAGCTGGACTGGGCTGAAACAGTGAGATCGCCTCATGCGGAACTGCTCGCCTTGCATCGCGAGTTTTTGCGACTGCGCGCGGCGGATTCCGCCTTGCGGCCAGGGTCGCGTTCAGGCTGGGAGGTGCTGGATCTCGGTGCCGTCGTAATGAGATATTTCGGCCAGGATTGCGAATGGCTGGTGCTGGCGCATCTCGCGCCCACAGCTCTGACTGTCACGCTGCCGTCCGCTCACTGGCAGTGCATCCTTTCAACCAACGACACACGTTTTGGCGGCAGCGGCGGCGCAGGGTTTGACCCTGTGACCGGCAGGGTGGCATTCACCCAGCCTGAGCTGCTCGTCATGCAAGCGACACCATGACCCACACCCGTTCACATATCCCTTGCTCGACCTATCGGCTGCAGTTCAACAAGCACTTCACGTTCCAGCAGGCGCGTGAGCTTGTGCCGTATCTGCGGGATCTCGGCATCAGCCACGTCTATGCCTCTCCCTTCTTCCATGCGGATCGGGGGAGCCTGCATGGTTATGACATCGGGGATCACAATGAACTGAATCCCGAGATCGGTACACGGGCGGACTACGAAGAGTTCGTCTCTACATTGCATGCGCATGGGATGGGGCAGATTGTTGATTTTGTGCCGAATCACATGGGGATAGGCTCACCGGTGAACACATGGTGGACGGACGTGCTCGAAAACGGCCCCAGTTCCGAATTTGCGCCGCATTTCGACATCGACTGGCAGCCGCTGAAGAGTGATCTCAACAACCGAGTGCTGCTGCCCATTTTGGGTGATCAGTACGGGCGCGTGCTGGAGCGTGGCGAGTTCAAGCTGGAGTTTGAGGCAGGGGCTTTCTTCCTGCGCTATTTCGACAAACGACTACCTCTTGCTCCGCGCACCTACACGCTGATCCTTGTGCCGGCGCTGATCAAACTGGCCGCGATGGGCGTGGCGGATGACTTTTTGGCGGAGTTTCAAAGTGTCATCACCGCACTGGAGCATCTGCCGCCGCGCACGGAGACAGATCCGGAGAAAGTCGCCGAGCGTTTGCGCGAAAAGGAAATCATCAAGCGCCGCCTGCTGCGGCGCTGCGATGAATGTCCGGAGCTGATTGGAGCCATCAACGCGACCCTGCTAGAGATCGAGGGCAGGCCGGGGGATGCACGCAGCTTTGATGCGTTTGATGAACTCCTCAATGCGCAGGCCTACCGCCTGAGCTTCTGGCGTGTGGCGGCGGAGGAGATCAACTACCGGCGCTTTTTCGACATCAACGAACTCGCCGCCATCCGCGTGGAACTGCCGGAGGTTTTCGAGGCAACACACCGCCTGCTGCTGGAGCTGATCGCCAGCGGTTCACTCGATGGTGTGCGAATTGATCATGTGGACGGGCTTTGGAATCCTGCCGAATATCTAGCGCTGCTGCAATCCCGTGCCGGGCAGTATTCAACGGGCAAGGGGGACGTGCTGCCACTCTACCTTGTGGTGGAAAAGATTCTTCTGGGGGATGAGCGCCTCCGGCCTGACTGGCCCGTGCATGGCACCACCGGCTATGAGTTTGCCAATCAGGCCGTCCGGCTGTTGATCGATCCCGCCGCTGAAAAGTCGCTGACGGAGACGTATGCGAAATTCATTGGCAGCGCGACGAGCTTCCATGAGATCGCCTATCATCGCAAACAGCTGGTCATGCGGCTGGCGCTGGCCAGCGAGATCAACGTGCTGGCCTTCATGCTGGACCGGCTGTCAGAGAGCAACCGCTGGTACCGAGACTTCACTCTGAATGCGCTGACCACCGCCGTGCGTGAAGTGATCGCCTGCTTTCCAGTGTACCGCACCTACGTCACGCCTGATCAGGAGCCAAGAGCGGAAGACATCCTTGCCGTGCGCCGTGCCGTGAGGCTTGCGGAACGCCGCAATCCGGGCATCGAGCGGTCCATGTTTGACTTCCTTGGAGAGATCCTGCTGAAGAAGTTTCCGGAGAACATTGATGAGCAGACTCGTGCCGAGCACATGCACTTCGTGATGAAATTTCAGCAGTGCACCGGGCCGATCATGGCGAAAGGCGTGGAAGACACCAGCTTCTACATTTACAACCGCCTGGTGGCGCTCAACGAAGTCGGCGGAGAGCCGCAGCACTTCGCGATCGCGCCGGAGAAATTCTTCAGTGAATGCGAGGCACGGCAGCGCGAGCATCCGCACTGCATGCTGGCGACCTCCACGCACGACACCAAGCGGAGCGAGGATGTGCGGGCGCGCATCGCCGGTTTGTCAGAGCTGCCTTCCGAATGGCGCAAGGCGCTGCGCCGCTGGCAGACGATCAACCGCCGGCACAAGCGCGAGATCGAAGGCGAGCTGGCCCCGGATGCGAATGAGGAATACCTTGTTTATCAGACGCTGCTGGGGACCTGGCCGCTGGCGCCCATGGACAAGGCGGCGCGGGCCGGCTACCTCGGCCGCATTCAAGACTACCTCATCAAGGCCATCAAAGAGGCCAAGGTGAACAGCAGCTGGGTGCAGCCGAACGAGGAATGGGAGAACGCCGTGCGCGAATTCGTGGCGAAGCTGCTGCGTGCCGGGGGCAACCGCTTTCTCGACAACTTCAAACTCCTGGCGGAGCGGGTGGCGCAGCTCGGCATGGTCAACACGCTCTCACAGACGGTGCTCAAGGCGGCTGTGCCAGGCATGCCTGACTTTTACCAGGGAACAGAACTGTGGGACTTCAGCCTGGTGGATCCTGACAACCGCCGTCAGGTTGATTACGCAGCGCGGCGTCAGGCACTCGCCTCTCTTGCAAACACTGAGCCGTCGGTGCTGTTGAATGAATGGCGTGATGGCCGCATCAAGCTGCACGTCACGCACAAGCTTTTAAACTTCCGGCGCAACCATCCAGCCTTGTTCATGCAGGGCAGTTTCAGCGCTGTGAATGCCACCGGGGCGTACAGCGAGTCTTGTGTGGCGTTTGTGCGCCGCCATGAAGGCAGCGCGCTGCTGGTGATCGTTCCGCGACTGACTGCACGCGTCGGCTTCCCGCCGGTGGGCGATGCCTGGCGTGACACGGCACTTGAGTGGCCGGAGGAATTCGTCGGCAGGGAGGTTTGCGAACTTTTCACCGGGGTGAAATTCACCGTCAGCGAGACCTCGTGCACTATTGCCGAAGCCTTGCGTGTGCTGCCGGTGGCCGCCTATGCCATGGTTTAGCGTTACTTCTTCTCGTCTTCCTTCTCCGGCTTGGTGAGTTCCCGCATGGGATTCACGGGCTTGTCGTCTTTGTAGAGCTGGAATTTGCTTTTCACAGGGCGGCGGGGCCAGAAGTTGTTTTCGATGTCGGTGTCCACGAGTTCCTGGCGGGGGTCAAAGGTGACGGATTTCAGCTCCTTTTTAGTGAAGAGGAGTTTGGCGGATTTCTCGGTGTTGAAGCGCCAGATTTCTGCGGGGAGCTTGAGCTCTTCACTGCTGCCGTCGGTGTAGTCGACTTTCAAAATCACCGGGGTGACGAGGCCGCCGACGTTGCTGAATTCGATGAGGTAGAAGTTGTGCTTTGTCTGTAGGAGAGCCGGGTCGATTTTCTCCTCCTTGAGCTCCTTGATGAGGGATTCGAACTTTTTCTTTTCGCTCGGCAGCACGGTGGCCTTGTCATAACTGTCGTAGAAGTCCTTGAGTTCGGGGTAGCGGTCGATGCGCTTGGAGAGCGAGTAGTTGCGCTCGCGGGTGAGGGTTTTGGGCAGTTCGTCCTCTTCCTTTTTCTTTTTGGGTTTCTCGATGGCAGGATCGCGTGAGTCGAGCTGCAGCCATTTCACTTCATCGATGGAGACATCGACATGGTCGGTGCTGTAAAACCAGCCGCGCCAGAACCAGTCGAGATCGACGCCGCTGGCTTCTTCCATGGTGCGGAAGAAATCGGAAGGGGTGGGGCGCTTGAACATCCAGCGCTTGGCGTAGGTCTTGAAGGCGTGGTCGAAGGCTTCGCGGCCGAGGATGTGCTCGCGGAGGATGTTCAGCGCCACGGTGGGCTGGCCGTAGGCATTGGGCCCGAGATCGGCGATGGATTCGGAGTTGGTCATTACTGGTGCGCGATCCTTGAGGCGCATGTAGTCGGTCATGCCGCGTTCGTTGCGGCGGTGCTTCCAGTCGTTCTCCCATTCTTCTTCGGTGAGGAATTCGACAAAGGAGTTCAGGCCCTCGTCCATCCAAGTCCACTGGCGCTCGTCGCTGTTCACGATCATGGGGAAGTAGTTGTGACCGACCTCATGGATCACCACACCGATGAGGGCATACTTGGTCTTCTCAGGGTAGGTGCCGTCCTTTTCAGGGCGCGGGCCATTGAAGCAGATCATTGGGTATTCCATTCCGCCGATGGGACCGTTGACAGACCATGCGACCGGATACGGGTACTCGAAAGTGTAGCGCGAGTAGACCTGGATGGTGTGTGCGATAGCGTGGGTGGAATACTTGTCCCACAGCGGCATGCCTTCTTTGGGGTAGAGAGACATGGCCATCACCGGTTTGCCGTTGACCTTGGAACCTTCGACGGCCATCGCGTCCCAGACAAACTTGCGTGACGAAGCGAAGGCGAAATCGCGCACGTTGTCGGCCTGGAAGATCCAGGTCTTCTTGCCTTTGGGCTTGGATTTTTCAGCTGCTTTGGCCTCGTCCGGTGTGACGATGAACATGGGCTTTGTCTTTTCGCTTTCGGCCTGCTTGAGGCGGTCGCGCTGGGTTTTCGTCAAGACGGCGTCTGGATTTTGCAGGGTGCCGGTGGCGGCCACGAGGTGATCGTCTGGCACGGTAAGGCGCACGGTGTAGTTGCCGAATTCGAGGGTGAACTCGCCGGTGCCGAGGAACTGCTTGTTGATCCAGCCGGCGTAGTCGGTGTAGGCGGCCATGCGTGGGAACCACTGCGCGATGGTGTAGATGGTGTTGCCATCCTCTTTGAAGAACTCGTAGCCCGTGCGCGCATTGATGCGTTCGCAGTCATTGATCGGGTAGCTCCAGGCGATCTTGAAGACGAAATCGGCCCCGCCGGCGAGAGGTTCGTTCAAGTCGAGGCGCAGCATGGTTTTCACCACGGCATGGGGCAGTGGATTGCCCTTGGCATCGGTGAGCTTGGTGATCTTCATCTCGCCATCGTATTCTTCGTAGGCCAGGAGGCGGTCGAGTGCGGAGTAGGTGATCTTGCTGGGGTCGATGCCGCGTTTGGTGTTTGGCACGGCGCGCGAGTCTGCGGTGTGAGAAAGGAAATTCTGATCGAGTTGCACCCAGAGGTAGGTCAAGGGATCCGGGGAAGCATTGTGATAGGTCACTGTGGCCTCTCCGGTGATGGTGCGTTTTACGTCGTCCAGTTTGACGCTGATGTCATAGTCGGCGCGGTTTTGCCAGTAGGCCGTTCCGGGTGCGCCGGAGGCATTGCGCTGTGCTGAAGGCGTGGGGATCGTGGGATCAAGCTGCTGAAACTTGCCGACCGGTGCGCCGGACTCAGCAGCGGAAAGGGTGAGGGCGGCGAAAAAGGCAGGAATGAGCAGTTTCATGAGAAGGGCGATTCTCCAAATGCCGGAGTCAAAGGCAAGCGCATCCTGCTCAACTGATCTTGCGAGTCGCGGTGAGTTTCTTCCACTTGCCTTCGTTTCCTGCTTCTGATTGCATCAAACCATGAATCCACCCGCAGACACTCTTTCCCGTCGTGACGCCCTCAAGGCTACCATCGCCTCCGTGGGGCTCAGCGCCCTGGCCTTTGAGCCCGTCGGTGCGGCCCCTGCTGTTGCACCGGACGCGCGGCGTGGTTCGGTGAAGAAGTACAAGATGCTCAAGTCGATCAATCTGTGGGCCTTTCCGTACCCGGAGCGCATGACGCTGCGCGAGTGCATGCAACTGGCGAAAGACGCGGGATTCGACGGCATCGAGCTGAACTACGATCTCGACAATGACCTGTCACCGAAGCATGGCACGGCGGATTATGTGAAGATTCGCAAGATGGCGGACGAGATCGGCATCCAGATCAGCGGGCTGTGCTCGTTCCTGTTCTGGCCCTTTCCGCTGACGAGCAATGATCCTGCAAAGCGGGCGCAGGGCATGGAGCTGGCCGGGAAGATCGCCCAGTGTGCGCATGATCTGGGTGTCGAGAATGTACTTGTCGTGCCGGGGGCGGTGCACATTCCGTGGCGCACGGATCATGAGCCGGTGGCGAACGATGTCTGCGACCAGCGGGCGCGCGAGGCTGTGGGGCAGCTGGCGAAGCAGGCGGAGAAGCTGAAGGTCTGCCTCAACATCGAGAACATCTTCTTCAACGGCTACCTGATGACGCCGATGGAGATGAACGCCTTCGTGGACAGTTTTGGCAGCGAGCATGTGCGCGTGCATTTTGACACGGGAAACATCAGCATGTTCCAGTTCCCCGAGCATTGGGCCAAGGTGCTGGGCAAGCGCACGAAGAACGTGCACCTGAAGGAGTTCACCAAAAAGGGCACGGACTTCAGTCTCGAAACCTTTCGCCCGCTGCTCGATGGAACGACGAACTGGCCTGCGGTGACGGATGCGCTCGCTGACACTGGTTACGAGGGCTTCCTGACTTTCGAATACTTCCATCCGTATGCCCATTATCCGGAGGCGCTGATCTACCAGACATCGGATTCGCTGGATCGCATCCTGGGCCGCAAAGCATGAGCTGGGAAACGATCACGTTGTTGTTTGTCGCCGGGCTCAGTGCTGGATTCATCGATGCGATTGCGGGTGGCGGCGGACTGATTTCCGTGCCGGCATTGCTATGGGCGGGGCTGCCGCCGCAAATGGCGCTGGGGACAAACAAGATGCAGGCCGTGTGGGGCACGCTGATGGCGGTGCGGAAGTATGCCAAGGCGGGGTTCGTGTCGTGGTCGCAAGTGAGGCTCACGGTGCTCATCACGTTTGTGGCGGCCTGTCTGGGTACGTGGACGGTGACGCAAGTGAGCAACGAAGTGCTGAGAAAGACCGTGCCCTGGATGCTGCTGGGGATTGCTGTCTATGTGCTGCTGAGTCCGGGGCTGGGGAAAACGACGGCAAAGGCACGGCTGAGGCTCGGAGCTTTTGCGTGTCTGGCGGGCAGCGTGCTTGGTTTTTATGACGGCTTTTTTGGTCCTGGCACGGGCACGTTTTGGACGCTGGCGTGCATGTCACTGCTGGGACTGGAGCTGACGCGTGCCACGGCTTTCACGAAGGTTGCGAATCTCACCAGTAACATGGCCTCGCTGCTCGTCTTCGTGGCCTATGGGCGGGTGAATTATGAAATCGCAGCAGCGATGATCTGTGGGCAGCTTATTGGCGGGCGGCTGGGGGCTGGCATGGCGATTCGCCATGGGGCGCCGTTTATCCGCATCATCTTCATCACCGTGGTGCTGGGGATGGTGGCGAAGTTGTTGTGGGATCAGTTTGCGTAATTTGCGCGTAGTTCACTGAATCCGACTGAAATTGAAGGGCGTATTTGCCTGACACTCTCCCATGCCTATGATCGCTGCTCCCATGTCAACCGTCCAAACCACTGCCCAAGGGCGTCAGTTTCCTAAATTCGATCTTTCACGCCTGCTCGGCACCGTGTTCAAGCCCACATTCGGGCGCAAGATCTGCATCCTCATCGATCTGCCAGATCTCGCTGAAGCGAAAGATTATGCGTTCTTGAATAATCCGGAGCGCCCCATCCAGAAGCGTGCGCATGAGCACTTTTATCTGGGGCTGAAAAACGGCGTGGCCGAAGAACTGGCGCTGAAGGGCGGAGAAATGTTTGCCTACACGCAGACCACCGGCAGCAATCTCGATCTGCCTGACCTTTGCGTGGATATGAGCGGCAAAGAGCTGAGCCTGGAGAAGGATGTTTATCAGAACTACGACATCATTCTCTGCATCTCGACCTTCTCCGCAACCGCGCCGCTGACGGCGTTTGCGAAACAGTATGGCTTCCGTGGTGCGACGCTGCATGGCGTCAATGACGTCATCCTGAATTCCGGTCTGGCCGTCGATTATGAACTGGTAAGCATCGATGCCGAAAAGCTGCGCAAGGCGATGACGCGTGCTGATGCCGTGGAAATCGATTTCACCGTGGAGAACGGGCCCGACATGACGGTGCGTCTTGAATTGAACCAGCAGGAAGCGCAGAAGAGCCACGGCCTTTGCCAGGGTGATGAGCCAGACATCGCGAATCTGCCGGCTGGTGAGGTTTACTTCGTGCCCACGGGTGCGGAAGGAACCTTTCCGCTGAAATACGAAGACGGCACGCTGGGCAAGCTGACTGTCACTGGTGGTTGCATCATCAAGGCGGAACTCATCGCCGGGAACCAGAGCACGATTGATGCGCACAATGCCAAGCTGGCGGATGACCCCATGACAGGTGTGCTTGGAGAACTTGGTTTTGGCACGCAGGTGCTGCCGGTTTCGGGCGCAGACATCCAGGATGAAAAAGTACTCGGCACCTGCCATCTGGCCACGGGGCGTGACGACCATCTGGGTGGCCACATCACACCCGCGCAGTTCAAGCGTCATCAAAACGCGACGCATGATGACATCCTCTTCGCGCCGCACAAGACGCCGAATTTTGACATCAAGCAGACGCGCATGTTCCGCGATGGCGTGGTCACGGTCTTGAATGAGCACTTCCAGCCGTCGAAGTATTTGCTGGAAGCTTTGGCTGCCGAGTAATCCTGAAGGATGCGCCCCGAGTCCTGATCAAACAAAGGCTGGAAGCCCCTGGCCGTTGTCAGGCTGGAAGCCTGACCTCCATTAAACGTGCATGAACATCTACGAAACGCGTCGCCTGCTCGACGAATACCTGCTCTTTCATTACGGCCAGCCTGCGGAGGTGCTGCCATGGGAGAGCGGGCCGCGTGAGGCGCTGGGTTTTCCAGTGCGCACGGTGATGGAGCTGATCGATCTGCCGCGCACGCCTTGTGAAGCGGTGGCGCTGGATCTGGGCTGTGCGGTGGGAAGGTCGAGCTTTGAGCTGGCGAATTTCGGTGTCAGCGTGCTGGGCATTGATTACTCGCAGAGTTTTGTCGATGCGGCGGCGGCGCTGGCCCGTGATGGCAGCATGAGCTATGAGCGCGTGGATGAGGGCAGTGCAAAAACGCCGCTGGTGGCAAGAGTGCCGGAGAATTTGCGGCGTGATCGCGTGCGCTTCGAACAAGGAGATGCGATGAATCTGCGCAGTGATCTGGGTGACTATGACATCGTGCATGCGGCGAATTTGCTGTGCCGATTGACCGATCCGCTGAAGCTGATCGAGCGACTGCCAGATCTCGTGCGTCCGGGAGGGCAACTGCTGCTGACAACGCCCTGCACCTGGCTGGAAGACTTCACGCCGCGTGGTAATTGGCCGCAGGGTTCGACGCGCGAGTGGCTCACGTCATTGCTGGAGCCGCATTTTGATCTGGCGAAGACCTGCGACATGCCGTTTCTCATCCGCGAGCACGCACGGAAGTATCAATGGAGCGTAGCGCTGGGGATGCGCTGGCGGCGGAAAGTCGAGGAGGGGTGAGTTTGTGAGATTGATTCCCGCCTGCGTTTACGTCTAGGCTGGGTGATCATGAAAAACGCTTTGTTATTTGCCTCCCTCCTTGCCGCCTCTGTACAGGCGCAGACCCCGAATTTTAAAGAACAGCAGATCGATGATGCTGTCGGCATTGGCTACGGACTGGCAGTGGGAGATGTGAATGGAGACGGGCGCACAGACATCCTGCTGGCGGACAGCCATGTGATCGTCTGGTATGAGAACCCGACGTGGACGAAGCACATCATCGCTGAGAACTTGACGGAGAAAGATCATGTGTGCATCGCGGCGCGTGACATCAATGGCGATGGCAAGTGCGAGATCGCCGTGGGGGCGGGGTGGAATCCGGGCGACACGGTTGGAAGCGGCGCGGTGTTTTATTTGATCCCGCCGGCGGATCGCACGCAGAAGTGGGAGCCGGTGAAAGTGGCGCATGAGCCGACGACGCACCGCATGAAATGGGTGCGCAACCGGGCCGGACGCCATGACCTCGTGGTGGTGCCGCTGCATGGCCGTGGCAATGACAAAAACGGTGAAGGTGACGGCGTGCGGGTGCTGGCCTACCACATGCCTGATGATCCGCACAAGGAGTGGAACACCACGCTGGTGCAGGGGACGATGCACAAGACACACAATCTCGACATCATTCCTGCGCCTGGCACGGAGGCTGAAAGCCTGCTGCTGTGCGGACGTGAAGGCGTGGTACGGCTGGATCAATCCGACAACGGCTGGAAGGAGCATTGGATCACCAAGCACCCGAAAGACTCCACCGAACTGCTGGGCGCAGGTGAGGTGCGCTATGGAGCCTTTTCGGGCGGACAGCCGTATGTCACAACGATTGAGCCGATGCATGGAGACAAGCTGGTGATTTACACCCCGAAACCGGAAGTGCCCAAAAACGGGACCTGGGAGCGCCATGTAATCAGCGATCAGCTTGTCGATGGACATGCCATCGCCACGTATGACCTGCTGGGCCTTAACAACCGGCAGATCGTGGTAGGCTGGCGTGCGCAGCAGAAGATTGGCAAGGTGGCGGTGAAGCTCTTCTGGACGACAAAAGAGGATGGCAATGGCTGGCAGGAGGCCTTCATCGACGATGGCGGCATGGCCTGTGAAGATGCGGTTTGCGCGGATTTGGATGGCGATCGCGATTTGGAGATCATCGCAGCAGGTCGTCGCAGCAAGAATATTAAGATTTACTGGAATCAGCGAAACCAGTGAAATTTAAAACCTGCTCTGGGCTCTAGCTGATTGGTTGCATAGGCGCAGTATGTGCTCCTAGAATTGTGATCGCTATGAGAGCCACACGTCTTTTCATTTCTGCCGCATGCGCACTGCTTCTGAGCCAGTGTGCCGTGCCAGAGTTTTCCTTGTTCTCTTCGCGCATCGAAGTGGCTCGTCGGCCCATGATGATCATGCCGCCGCTTGCATCGCAGCCGGTCATGTATGTGTGGAATGGCACCAGCAGGCCGGGGCCGCTGAGTGTGAACATCGATCTCAGCGAGCAGAAGGCGTATCTATTTAAAGGCGGTGAAAATGTCGGCTGGACGTACGTGGCCACCGGGCGCAGCGGCTTTGCTTCGCCCACAGGTACGTTTCGCATCATGGAAAAGATTGTGGACAAGCGGTCGAACCGCTATGGCATGATCTTGGACAGCAATGGCGATGTGGTGAACAGCAACGCCACGGCTGGTGTTTCGCGCATCCCGCCGGGCGGACGTTTCGTGGGTGCCAAGATGCCCTACTGGATGCGGATCACCGGTTATGGAGTCGGGCTGCATGCGGGAGCGATTCCAAATCCCGGTTCTCCGGCATCGCATGGCTGCATCCGCCTGCCGCGCGACATGGCGGAGACGATTTTCCAGAATGTTTCTGTCGGCGCGCGGGTGACGATCATGCATTGAGGACTGGCCAAGCCGTTCACGAAAGGTGACTGGCGCTGTTAGCTTCTCACTGCTTCGGCCAGGATCTCTTCGAAGTTCTGCAGCCATGCCTGCGGGCTCGCTTCCCTAAGCAGCCATTGACGCCCTGCGCTGCCAATGACGAGACGTTCGGTGCCAGGTGTGGCCTCCATGGCCAGCACATCTTGGACGATGCCTTGAACATTACCCGGCTCATGTTGCAAGCCGGTGACGCCATGCTGGACGATCTCGCTCAAGCCGCCTGATTTCGCGGCGAGCACCGGTTTGCCATAGTCGTATGCTTCATAGACCACGAGGCCGAGGGGCTCCCACCATGTGGAAGGCACGATCACCGCGCGGCAGCGGCGCAGCGCCTCGCGTTTGGTTTCCCCGCCTGTGTGGCCGAGCTGGCCGATGTAGGGATTGGTGCGGACGCGTTGCTGCACGGCATCGCTGAGCGGACCTTCGCCGGCGATGTGGAGCAAGGGGGTCTTTTTACCGAGCTGCGCACGCAGTTCGTCCCAGGCATCCAGCAGGGGAATGACGCCTTTGGTTTCGACCAAACGTCCAAGGAAGAGGTAGTAGCCTGCATCCTCCGCCACTGGGGCCTGCGGCATCGCATCCCAGGCATGACGCAGGGTGTGAACACGCGCCTCAGGCAGTGAACCGGAACTGACCAGTTTCTGCCGCATGAAATCTGAAATGGCGATCCACGCCTTCACACTCTTCAACCAGCCGCTGCGGTGAAGGGCCTTCAGCATGACCGCGAAGAGGGCGCTCTTTACCACCGACCCCTGCCATGCCCCTGAGAAAACCTCTCTCCAGTAGCTGCCGTAGAGTGCGTCCTGCACAATCTTGCCGTCCACCTGCAGAGTCCCGCCGACTGAAAACGGACGATAATTATGCAGATACTGCACCACGGGAAGACGACGCTGCAAAGCGGCATGGTACAACGATGGCGAGCCGATAGGAAAGATGTTGTGAAACAGGGCAACGCCCGCGCCACTGGCATCCAAGGCTGCTTCAAACTGCGCGCGCGATTCTTTGTTGTAGAAGAGCCTCTTTGCCTGCGCGGCAGCGCCTGGAGCAGCCTCGCCTTTCCAGTCCGCGCTGTCGAAAAAGCACCGCGACATGGCATGCTGAGCGCTCAGATGATGGTAGATGCGGTCCACGCTCATCTCTTCGCCGCCTGGGGAAAGATAGCGATTGAACACCTGTAAAATGCCCGGTGTCATTGGTGTTCCCTCATTTCGTCGTAGTGTCGTCGCGCCCATTCCTCCAGCACGTATAGCATCCAAACGCGCTGACTCAATGGCCATGCTGCGGTGGAGTTCAGGCTGCCGCTGAAATATTTTTCACAAATCTCCCTCTTCTGCGCCTCATCCACCCAGCCGCGCTCACGGCAGCGCTGGGAGCCCAGTGTGTCGCGGATGCGTTCCTGCCATTTGGGCAGCCGCATCCATTTCATCAGCGGGAGCGTGAAGGTTTTCTTCTTTCGGTCCTCATAAATCTGCGGCGGCAGGAGGCTGCGGAAGGCCTCGCGCAGCACGCGCTTGCCACCCAGTGTGTCCAGTTTGCACTCAGGCGGCAGCCTTCCCGCCAGCGCAAAGATCTCTTTGTCCACCAGCGGCACACGCAGCTCCAGCGAGTGCGCCATGCTCATCACGTCATTGTCTCGCAGCAGCGTATTGGCCAAGTAGGTCTCCGTTTCACGCAGCAAAAGTTCGTGCAGCCACGAGTCTTGGGACTGCGGTTCGCATACCGGGAAGGATGGCATTTTGAAATCTCCATGCAGAAGTCGTGCCACATGTTCAGGCGGCATGATCGTGCGTCCATAGGACTGCCATTCGCGCACGTTGCGTCCGGCACCGCCCAGGGCGTAAAAAAGCATCTTCCATGCCTTATGACCACGAGCGCCCTGCGGCAGCATGGAATCCAATCCGCGCACCCATCTGCCTGCGGCAAGCAGCGGTGACTTCGCCGCCACGGCGATGAGACGGTGGTAATTGTAGCCTGCCCACCACTCGTCGGCCCCCAGTCCGCTGAGCGTCACCTTGACCTCTTTGGAAGCCAGCCGTGACACCAGCCACGTGTTTAGAGCATCACCCGTCGGCTGGTCCATTTGATCAAAATAGCCGTCTAAACTCGACTCCAGCGAAGCTGCCGTCAGTCGTTCACGGACGAAATCACAGCCGAAATACTCCGCCGTGCGCCGCGCGGCATCGCTCTCGTCCGGCACCCCCGCGTTTTCTTCGTAGCCGATGGAAAACGTTTTGATGTGATGCTGGCCCGCCTCGCGCATGCAGGCCACCAGCAGGGTTGAATCCAGCCCACCGCTCAAGAAGACGCCCACCGGCACATCGGAGATCATGTGGGCCTTCACGCTTTCCAGCACGCCCTCACGCACCATGCGGCGCTGCTCCACCGCGTCATGAACCCACGCCTCTCGCCCGGGCCAGGTCGGCTGAAACCAGCGTTTTACCTCGGTCTTGCCAGCACGCCATGTGAGCAGGTGACCCGGGGGCAGGCAGCGCACATCATCAAACATCGTCTCAGGACTTTGCACTGCGCCCCGCTGGAAATACTGCGCCAGGGCAACGCGAGAAACCTGGCCGCCTCCGCGCAGCTTCCGCACGGCGCGCAGTTCAGAGCCGTAAACGAGCTCTCCGTCTGCGCTTATGCGATAATACAGCGGCTTGATGCCAAAGTGATCCCGCGCCAGCACCACCGATCCCACTTCCGCATCCCGCCATGCGATCGCAAACATGCCGCGCAAACCTGCCAGCACTTTCTCAACTGGCGTGCGCTCAAGCAGAGCCCCCAGCACCGCGGTATCTCCTGAGGAAGGCAGCTTTACTTCACCGAGACCTGCGCGCAGCTCGCGGAAATTGTAAATTTCGCCGTTGAAGGTGAGCGTGAATCTTCCGCCCCCAAATGACATGGGCTGCCGGCCGTGATCGCTCAAATCCAAAATGGAAAGCCGCTGGAAGCCCATCCACCAGTCTTCGCCTTCTGCCTCTGCGCTGTCATCCGGACCGCGATGCACGATCATCTGCAGAGCCAGCCTGCGCAAGGCACGCTCGTCTTCACGCCAGGGCGTGTTTGGCGAACGAAACCATCCGAGAAAACCGCACATGAAGATGACGAATGTAGAAAAAGGAGACGGACCCTAGGGCCGGGTCCCGCCCACCATGACACCCTTTTACTCGTTTCAAACAGGAAGCATTTGCACGATCAACATCCGGCATTGTATAAATCTAGCATGAACTTCCGTCCTTCCCGGATCATTCTGGCCATGTGCTGCATTACTGCGTACATCCGACCGGCAATGGCAGAGGACGCTGCTCCCCGCCCGTGGAAGGACACGCAGGGGCGGATTATCCAGGCTAGTCTGGTCAGCAGCAACGCCGACAGCGTCACCCTGAAGTTGGCGGACGGCAAAGAGCACCAGCTGCCGCTCTCCCGCCTGTGTGCCGAAGATCAGGCCTTTGTGAAGAACCTCGCCGCGCCTGCTCCATCCACTGCGCAGGGGGCAACGCCTGCGGTGACCGCCGCCTCTTTGACGCGGGTTCCCGTCGAGAAACGCACCTGGCCGGAAAACGTCGTGGTGCCGACCAAATCCATTGAAATTCAGGTGATTGAGGAGAATCCGGCGGCGCGAAAGTGTGTGTATCGGTCCGAGGGTTTTGAATTCACCGCGCAGGCCAAGCTCATGCCCAGCGTGATGAAAGAAGTGGCGCGCACTTTTGAGGCCACGAAGACACTTGTCTCGTCATTACCCTGGGGGGTGGTCTGCCGTCCGCCCGAGGGATTTGAACGCTATCAGGCCGAGCTGTTTGAGACGAGGAAGGATTACATCGCCGCTGGTGGGCCTGAAAACTCCGGGGGGGTGTACATGAGCGGGGACAAAATTTTCCGAGTGCCGTTTCCCAGCATCGGCCTCAAGCTGCTGGGCAAGACCTACGCCAAGGACGAGAACTACGACGGGGGAACCCTGATCCATGAGATCACCCATCAGGTGATGGACGCCTACCTGACCTTCCTGCCCGTGTGGGTTATCGAGGGGACGGCGGAATACACTGAGATGCTGCCCTACAACGCCGGCAAATTCCGTGCCGACGCGCACCAGAAGGGACTGAAAGACCACATTCAGGAGATGCAGAAGCGTGGGTATGCCATCGAGATTGGCAATCTGGAAGAGCACCTGAAGATGAATCGTGCCACTTGGTCTGGCATCACCGACATCTCCAACAAAAAAATGGGGGAGCTCTACTTCCGCTCCGTGCTTGCGGTGTATTTCTTCTGCCATCTGGATGGCGACAAAAAAGGCACGCGGTTCATCAAGTTCATGGACGCGGTCTATGGCGAGACCGAGGCGCTGCGCAGCTTTTTCAAGGATCCCCGCGTCAAGCACCTCGAAGGCGGCCGCTTCAGCTACCCGACGAACTTTCCACCACCGGACATGAAGTCCGAAACCGCGCCGTTCAAGCACCTCGATCTGCTCCTTGATGAGCGAAGTTATTCACAAATCGCGCAGGAGATGACTGCGGCTTACAAGGATATCGGAGTCAAAATCTCGGTGAATTGAGTTGAAGAGCTGAAAACCGGCGAAACAGCCCCTTCTTGGGAGCTAATTCGCGTCTTTTCCACCCCCTGCGTTTGACGCATCGCAGCGACTGTGCAAGATGCCGCGCTTTCCCGCCCCGCGTAGCGCCGCATTTTGATGCGACGACCACCTCTCGGCCCCCGAAAGCGACAAAATCATACGCTTTCTTCCTCCCAACCCTCCGACATTCGTCATTCCACATTCGGATTTCGTCATTTCTTCCCTCCCCCATGCCCAAAGACACCACCATCCATCGCATCCTCGTCATCGGTTCCGGCCCCATTGTCATCGGCCAGGGCTGTGAATTTGACTATTCCGGCGTCCAGGCCTGCAAGGCCCTGCGCGAAGAAGGATATGACGTGGTGCTCATCAACTCGAATCCGGCCACGATCATGACGGATCCGGAGTTCGCCTTCCGCACCTACATCGAGCCGATCACGCCCGAGATGGTGGAGAAGATCATCATCAAGGAAAAGCCGGATGTGCTCCTGCCCACGCTTGGTGGCCAGACCGCGCTGAACTGCGCCATGTCCCTGCACCGTGCAGGCACGCTGGACAAGCACGGCGTGCGCATGATCGGTGCGAAGCCGGACGCCATCGAAAAGGGCGAGGACCGCCTGCTGTTCAAGAACGCCATGCTCAAGATCGGGCTCGACCTGCCGCAGTCCGGCGTCGCCCACACGATTGAAGAAGCCCGTGTGATTGCGGAGCAGATCGGCACCATGCCGCTCATCATCCGCCCCGCCTACACGCTGGGCGGCACCGGCGGCGGCATCGCCTACAACAAGGAAGAATTTGAAAGCATCACGGCCGGTGGCCTCGATCTCTCGCCCGTGACGGAAGTGCTCATCGAGGAATCGCTCCTCGGTTGGAAGGAATTCGAAATGGAGGTCATGCGCGACAAGGCGGACAACTGCGTGATCATCTGCTCCATCGAAAACTTGGATCCCATGGGCGTGCATACGGGTGACTCGATCACTGTGGCTCCCATCCAGACGCTGACGGACCGCGAGTATCAGATCATGCGCGATTTCTCGTTTGCCTGCATTCGTGAGATCGGTGTGGAGACGGGTGGCTCGAACATCCAGTTCGCCGTGCATCCCGACACGGGCCGCATGATTGTCATCGAAATGAATCCGCGCGTGAGCCGCAGCTCCGCGCTTGCGTCCAAGGCCACGGGGTTCCCCATCGCGAAGATCGCCGCCAAGCTTGCTGTGGGCTACACGCTGGATGAGTTGAAGAACGACATCACTCGCGAGACGCCTGCCAGCTTTGAGCCGTCCATCGACTACGTGGTGACCAAGGTGCCGCGCTTCACCTTCGAAAAATTCCCCGGTGCCAATGAGACGTTGACGACGCAGATGAAATCCGTGGGCGAGGCCATGGCCATCGGCCGCACGTTCAAGGAGTCCATGCAGAAGGCGCTGCGCAGTCTGGAAATCAAACGCTTCGGCCTCATTGGCGATGGTGCCGACAAGGAAGTCGATGACGAGACGCTGACCTCGAAGCTCACGGTTCCGAATGCGGAACGCATCTTCTTCCTCGGCCAGGCCTTCGCCAAAGGCTGGAGCGTGGACCGCGTGTTTGAGCTGACGAAGATTGACCGGTGGTTCTTGAGGCAGCTTGAGGACATCGTGAAGGAAGACCTGCTCATCCCCAGCCAGTCTGGCGAAGCATTGATCGCCCAGATCCCTGAAGCTGAACGCACGGAGGAAAAGAAGGCGGAAGTTCTCACCGCAGCGATGCGCAAATGGAAGCGCATGGGCTTCTCCGACAAGCAACTCGCTCATTCCTTTGGTGTGGATGAGAAGTACATTCGAGCCGGTCGCATCAAGTATGGCGTGGTCCCCACTTACCGCCTCGTGGACACCTGCGCGGCTGAGTTTGAGGCCTACACGCCTTACTATTACAGCACCTACGGCATCGAGGATGAAGTGCGGGACAACGACCGCAAGAAGGTCATGATTCTCGGTGGCGGCCCGAACCGCATTGGCCAGGGCATTGAGTTCGACTACTGCTGTGTGCATGCGTCCTTCGCCCTGCGCGAGCTGGGCTATGAGACCATCATGGTGAACTCAAATCCCGAGACCGTCTCCACCGACTACGACACCAGCGACAAGCTCTACTTTGAACCCCTCACGCTGGAGGATGTGCTGAACATCTATGAGCGAGAAAACCGCCACGATCAGGTGCTCGGGGTCATCGTACAGTTCGGCGGTCAGACGCCGCTGAACCTTGCCAAAGGCCTCGAAGAAAACGGTGTCCGCATCATCGGCACCTCGCCGAAGAACATCGAACTCGCGGAAGATCGCAAGCTGTTCGCCAAGCTGCTCGACGATCTTGAATTGCTCCAGGCTCCCAGCGGCACCGCGACCTCGCTGGAAGAGGCGCTGGCCATCACTGCGACGATTGGTTACCCGAGTCTTGTGCGCCCGAGCTTCGTGCTCGGTGGTCGTGCCATGCAGATCGTTTATAGCGATGCCGAGCTGACGCACTACATGAAGAACGCCGTCGAGGCCACGCCCGACCGCCCCGTGTTGGTGGACCGCTTCCTCGAAGACGCCACGGAAGTCGATGTCGATTGCATCAGCGACGGCGAGACCACCGTCATCGGCGCCATCATGGAGCACATCGAAGAGGCGGGCATTCACTCCGGCGACAGCGCCTGCGTCATCCCGCCCTTCAGCCTCAGCAAGGAGATGCAGGACCGCATTCGCGATGCCGCGAAGAAGCTGGCCAAGGCCCTCGGCGTGCGCGGCTTGATGAACATGCAGCTCGCTGTGAAGGGCGATGACTTGTATGTCATCGAAGTTAACCCGCGTGCCTCCCGCACCGCGCCCTTCGTCAGCAAGGCCATCGGCGTGCCGCTGCCAAAACTTGCCGCCAAGATCATGGCGGGCATGACCTTGAAGGAACTGGGCTTCACCGAGGAAGTGATTCCGAAGCATCACAGCGTCAAGGAAGCTGTCTTCCCCTTCAGCAAGTTCGCCGGCGTGGACATCATCCTCGGCCCGGAAATGAAGAGCACCGGCGAAGTCATGGGCATCGACTACGACCTCGGCATGGCCTTCGCCAAGAGCCAGATGGCCGCTGGCGGCACCCTGCCAACCCATGGCAATGTGTTCATCAGCGTCAAGGAAACCGACCGCCCCAACGTCGTGAAAATTGCCAAAGGCTACGCCGACCTCGGCTTCACCCTCTACGCCACCAGCGGCACCGGCGGCGTCATCAAGGAAGCCGGCATTGCGGTGAACATCCTTCCCAAACTCGCCAGCGGCCAGCGCCCGAACGTCATCGACCTGATGAAGAACAAGGACATGGCCCTCGTCATCAACACCCCGAGCGGCAAAAATCCGCGCGAGGACGAAATCAAGATTCGCACGGCGTCGATGCAGAACCGCATTCCGATCATGACCACTTTGCGTGGTGCTGATGCCGCGCTGCGGGCGATCAAGTCATTGCAGGGAACCGAGGTGCAGGTGCGGGCGCTGCAGGAGTATCATCAATAATCCTGCCGGGTCTCATTTGATTGCTCTCCAAAGCGCGGACGAAAGTCCGCGCTTTTTTCGTTACTGCTAAGCACTGCCATTTTGAGCTCTGAAACTGCGATTAAAAATCATCCGCTGGCAGGGGGGGCGGGTTCTGGGCTGTCGCTTTGCTCACCTTTTAGTTTAAGAAGCGCCTCGAAAAGCTAAAGAAATGGATCGCGTGTCGAATTGACAGTGGATGGCTAAATTTCTTATAAACATCAATCGCCCCTTTGATTCATCTCAACCCTGTCATCGACCGCCTTAAAGGGCAGTCGAAGATGTCTGACACCCCGCCTCTGCAAAGTCCCATATATTGGCAATGGAGGCCCATGCTTTTGATCGCGTGGGTGGGGCTGTTGTCGTATTTTCCCATGGCGCAGGCGTATGTCTGGGCCATAGACGACTATCCTTTGTCACAGATGGCCCGGGTGGGAGGCGTGGAATATTTGGGCAATGCCTTCCAAGAAAGAGGCTTCTGGCGCCTTCTCCAGCATGGACTGGTCGGCTGGATCCTGAACAGGGGGCCGTGGTTGCCGGGGATTCTCGCCATCGGCTCGCATATTTTGACGTGCCAGTTTGTCTTTCTGGTTTTCCGGCGCCTGGGAGGGAATCAGGATGACGTGCTGCTGCTGGCCATCATCGCCGCTTGTTCACCATTTGGATTCCAGGCGGTTACCTGGACGTCTGCCTTGCCCTACGTTCTGAGTTCACTGATTCTGTGGGTGTCCATCTGGATGTTTCTGCGAGTCAATTCCATTCCAAACTGGGCGTGGTTGATCTGGGGGGTGATTTTCGCAGCTTCGCTCTTGGTTCATGAGCACTTGATGTTTGCCCTGTCCTTTGTGGCAGGTGCTGCATGGCTGATGACTCCTCAACCAGACTCCTGGCGAACATGGTTGAAACCTTCCATTCGCTGGGTTCCTCCGCTGATGGCATGCTTGTATCTTGTCGTTTACGTCCTATTCAAACCACAGGACCATCCCCTGTATTTCGAGCCTCATTTTCATTGGCCGGCTTTGCTGAGTCCGATGGTCAATCTCTGGCAGTGGCTGGATATCTGGGCTCCTTTCTCCAGTGCCTCTCTGTGGCAGATAGCGGCCAGTGAATGGCCTTTGGGGTGGTTCGGTTTGGGCCTTTGCATCTTGGCTGGAGTTGCCGCTTTGTGGATGGCTCCTGCGGCTCCCAATGAGATCAACGTGATCGACAAAGGCCATGGCAAAAGGGTGATGATTGCCATGTTGATCTTGTTCTTGCTGGCCAGTTTGATCTATGTGCCTGCTGGCGGATTTTCTCTGGATTCAAGGAAGCGCTACCCCTTGTTTCTGTTTCTACTCGGTGGCGGCGGGATGGCCGTTTTGACCTGGGGGCGGGGAGTCATACTTCGTTGGCCGCATTGGCAGAAAAGGGCTGCCATGAGCTTGCTTATTACGGCTCTGATGCTGGCGTGCTGGTTGCATGCCGGCTTGTGGAGAGCAGAGGCTCGGGCGACTCGGCTGTTGTCGGATTTTCTGGCTGCGAATCCAAGATATCATCAAGTCTATGCCGGCAAACTTGTGGACCCTGCAAAGATTTCTCCTGCGACATTGCGTCTCCATGGCCAGCCATGGGTACTGACCCATTATGTCAGTCAGCCCTTTGACATGGATCATCCCGGTCAGGCACAACCTGACATCAAAGATGCTCCCAGCCCGGGCATTCCTTCATTGAGCTATGACTACAGGAGCCGGGAGTGGAAAGTATTGCCTTCTTCCGTTGTTCCGTGAGGCGGGGTCGACTTGTTGCAGCCCATGTTTCTGAAATTTTCGGGGCAGCTCAGTTTAACAATGGATAGATGACGGATTGAACCTGCATTATGGAACGGACATGAACGATCATCCTCTGCCTGCCCTCCGCAATCAGCTCCTCAGTCTGCACAAGCTGCTCATGAACTCGGAACGGGCTGCGTATGAGAAGGAAGGAAATGTCATCGAGTCGCCGATGCAGTTTCTGCAGCTGCTCATGGAGCATGAGCGGTTTGCGTGGCTGAGGCAGCTCTCGCAGTTGGTGGTGATGATGGATGAGGCGATGGAGGAGAAGCCGCCGATCACGAAGGAGCGGAAGGATGCGCTGGTGGGCGAAGCGCGGCATTTGCTCATGGGCTCCGAGGAGCCGGGCAGTTTTGCAGTGCGGTATGCCAAGGTCCGTGATCGCGAGGCCACAGTGGTGGCCGCGCATGCCGAGATCAGCAAGAGCTTTGAATAGCGTGCTGACGACCATTGGGAGGAGCGCGGTCACTTTGTCCGCGCTCCCCTTGAAGCTGCGCTTCGCTTAGGCCAGCGCCTCTTTGCAATACTGGACGCACTTGGCCACTTCGGCCACAGCGGTGGAGCCCTCGGGGATTTTGTATTCCAGTTCGATCTCGGCGGGGAAGGTCCACTTTTCCTTTTTCATCAGCTGCAGCACTTCCTTGATCGGGGTCTGGCCCTGTCCCCAGGCCACGTTGCCGCCGTCGGCGGTGCGGTCCTTCAAGTGCAGGTTCACGATGCGGTCGTGGTACTTTTCCAGCACAGGAATGGGTGACTTGCCCTTCGTGCCGGCGACGTAGTGGCCGATGTCGAGGTTGAAGCCGATGAACTTGCCGAGATCCAGGATGGAATCGAACTTGTCCATCTCCGGCAGGTTGTTTGTGTGGTTGTGAAACCCGACCCAGATCTGGTGCTTGTCGGCAAACGGCGCAACGCGCGCGGCTAGGATGGCATTGCGCTCGGTGGTCACGCCCGTGCAGCCCAGTGCCTTGGCCACAAGGAAGCTGAACTCGATCTCCTCATTCGACTGGCCAAATCCCATCTTGTGGATGTGAATGTTGACTCCCGCGTCGTTGTACATCTTCCGCAGTTCCCGGCACTTTGCGAGCTGCTGCTCACGCTCTGCGTCCGTGGCTTTGCCTTTGATGCCAGTGAAGTCCTGGATCGGCCCGCCCATGAGCTCGGTCTCGCTGAGGCCATCATCGAGCAGCGCCTTGAGCGTCTCCTCGGCTGTCTTGGCCGAGCTGCGGTAGCTGTAGGTGATGCAGCCGATGCGCACGCCGTTGAAGACGGAGCTGACCTTGTCTGCGGCAAAAGCAGGACGGGGGAGCGTGAAACCGGTCGCGGCTGCGAATGCGGTGCCAAGAAAAGTGCGGCGGGAAAGCGGGTTTGATCTCATGGGAAGGATGGATGGAGGCGGGGCGTGGAGTGTGGCAGAGCGGGGCTGGCCGACTGCCGAGTCCAGTGATGCATCCTTGCTGCCCATGTGGAGATCAGCAAGAGCTTTGAATAAAGATGAGGCGATGCCGTGGTGGTCATATCTTTAATTTTTCTACGGTTTTAGATCTGGATGTGACAGACTTGTAGCATGCTAAGGGGCATCCATGCATTCGCTCGACATGAAGGCGTTGCAGAAGGTTGAGTTTGGGTCAACGTCCTGCCCCCCCCCAAAAAAAAATCAGAATGTTTTGCCATCGTCAGGGCCCCCTTCAGGTCCTCGCAGCTCTTGCCTGTGCCCTCATGTGTGGAGCGCCCGCTCCTCTTCGCGCCGCCACCCTGCTATGGGTGGGGGATGTGGATGCTGCTTGGAATACGAACAGCACTGGCAATACCAATTGGTTCGCAGATGCTCTGCCGGCCGCCAGTGGTGATGCATTGACCTTTGGCAGCGCGGGAACGAGCGGGACGACCTTGAACAATGACATCGTCGGCCTTTCGGTCGCGAGTCTGACCTTCAATGCAGGCGCTCCTGCGTTTACGCTGACGGGCAACGCTCTCACCCTGAGCGGCAGCCTCACGAACAATTCATCCAGCCTGGAGACCCTGGGCATGGCGGTTTCCCTGGGGGCATCCAGCTCCATCAATGCCACTGGCGGGGCGCTCAGCTTCAGTGCGGCCCTGAGCAGTGCAGCGAGTGATCTGTCCATCACGGGCTCCGGGGCGATCACTTTCAGCGGGCTGAACTTTGCCTCCACCGCGAACAAGATTACGTCCACGGGTGCGGATGTGAGTTTCGTGGGAGACAGCACCATCGCCGCTGATGTGTTGATCAGCAGCGGCACCATGAAGATGCAGTCGGGCACACAGGTCTTCAACAATGGCCTGAAGGTGGACGGCGCGAGCAGTGTGCTCAATTTCACAGGGGCAAGCGTGACGGTGAATGGCATCGGCGGAGGAAGTTCGGGCGAGCAGGACAGCCTGGAGATCATCAATGGTGGCACGATCAATGTCAGTGCGGGGACGGTGGACCTGACGCCGAGCCGGTTTTGGATGCAGATGGGCACGCTCAATATCACCGGCGGCTCGATGAGCCTCAGCAACACGCTCATTGCCCAGAGCACGAGCGCCATTGCCCGCATCAATGTTTCCGGTGGCACCCTGAGCCTGACGGCGGCCAATCGTTTCGCCAACAACGGCACCGCGATTTTGACCGTCAGCGGCACCGGGGCTGTCACATGGGGAGCGGGCGGCACTGGTTTGTCCGAGAACGGCACGGGAAGCATTATCATGAACGGTGGTACGCTGAACATGACCAGCTCCGGCACCACCTACCTGTATCTGAACGGCGGCAACGGTGCGGCCTTCAACACGGCGGTGACCAGCAGCATCGCTTTCAATGCCGGTGTGCTCTCCACGCGTGGCTTCGCGATGAACACTGGAGCGAATTCGACCAACCGTCTCGCGGCGCTGAACTTCAATGGCGGCACGCTCAAGGCCACGGACAACAACAGCGCGACCAACTTCATTCCTAATTCCGCCAATCTCACCTCCAAGGTGCAGGCGGGCGGTGCGGTCATCGACACCAACGGGTTCAACATCACCATCGCCGACAATTTGGAGCATGACAGCGCGCTGGGTGCCACGGCTGACGGCGGCCTGACCAAGAACGGTCTGGGCACTCTGACGCTCAGCGGAGCAAACACCTACACCGGCACCACCACGGTGAATGCAGGCACTTTAAATATCGCCAACAACACCGGTGGCACGGTCACCTACAGCGGACTGGTCAGCGGGCTGGGGGGAGCCCTGACGCTCAGCGGAGCGAACACGCTGAACTTCACCGGCGGATTCTCGATGACCAATGCGGCCAGCACGCTCACGGCGACGGGCAGTGATGTGAGGGTCAACAGCGATGGGGTCTTCAATGCAGCCGCTGTCACGGTGAACAGCGGCGGCGTGCTGCGGTTTCAATCCGGCACACAATCATTTGTGAAGGGGCTCGTCGTCAGCGGAGCAGGGAGCATCCTGAGTTTTGAAGGTGCCAACGCCACCCATAGCGGCACGGGTGATGGGAATGGAAACAACGGTCTTCAGCTCGATAGCGGAGCCACCATGAATGTCTCCACCGGCACCGTTGTCTTCAACAACAGCAACCGAGCATTCATCCAAACCAGCACCATCAATGTGTCTGGCGGGGCCCTGACCCTTAACAACGCGCTCTTTGCGCAGGGGACAGGCACCGTTTCGAATGTGAATGTTTCAGGCGGCACCCTGACGCTGGGAAGCAGTGTGCGCTTTGCCAACAATGGAACTGCGACCCTGACCGTGAGCGGCACAGGGGCGGTGACGTGGGCCAATGGCACCTACGGGCTTTCTGAAAACGGCGCAGGCAACGTGATCATGAACGGCGGCACACTCAATATGACGAGCTCCGGTTCCAGCTACTTCTATCTCAACGGCGGCAATCAGCCGGGAGGCAATTTGTCCAGCATCGTGAGCACCATCTCGCTTAATGCAGGCATTCTTTCCACGCGTGGCTTCGCAATGAACACCGGCACAAACTCGACCAGCCGTCTGGCCGAACTGCGCTTCAATGGCGGCACGCTGAAGGCGACTGACAACAACGGTGCCAGCAATTTCATTCCTGATTCCGCCAACCTCACCTCCAAAGTGCAGGCCGGGGGTGCGGTCATCGACACGAATGGTTTCAACATCACCATCGCAGACAATTTGGAGCATGACACTGCGCTGGGTGGTACCGCTGACGGCGGTCTGACCAAGAACGGCACCGGCACTCTGACCCTGACTGCGGCCAACACCTTCACGGGCAAGACGACCGTCGCTGCTGGAAACCTGGCGCTCAGCGGTGCGGGTGCCGTGGCTTCAAGCCCATGGATCGAGGTCAAGAGCGGCGCCACGCTCAATGTCACCGCTGTCACGGGTGGCACCCAGACTCTGACGAATCAGGTGCTCAGCGGCACAGGCAGCGTGACTGGCACGGTGGTCATTGGTGCTGGGTCGATTTTGAAACCGGGCGACTCCACGGATGGTTCACTCAGCGCGGTGGCCAATGCAGGGGACGGCATCGGGACGATGACTTTTACCAATCTCACGCTGGCCACGGGGGCGAACGCCAGCAGCCCGCGCGTTCTTCTTACGCTGGGCGGGACTGGCAGCCATGCCGCCGATCCCACCGTTGGTGCTCAAGTCAGCGCCTTCAAAGATTCGGCCTCTGGCGGACTTTACGATTCCATCAAAGTCACTGGTGCGCTCGGGCTGAACGCTGGCAGCACGATCCAAGTGGAACTGGCCGCCGGTTACAATCCTGGGTGGGGCGATGTTTTTAACATTGTCGACTGGGCCACTCTGAATCTCAACGCTGACGGCACAAGCGGAGCCTTCACGGTGGCCGATCTGGTCGTGCCCACGAATCTGGGCAACGGATGGTTCTTTGCCACGGATCAGTTCCTTTCAAACGGCATCATTTACGTCGTGCCAGAGCCTTCGCGCATGATGCTGCTGGCAACGGGGATCCTGATACTGGCACGACGCAGAAAGCGGTGATCCTGACGACTGCATCGCTTCGAGGTCTTACCGTGAGACTCCAGTTCCAGCTGGCTTGAAACCGTGTTTCATCGTTTGAGAACGAGGCTGCGATGGGTGGAACGCCCGGGCTGCCCCTTTAAAAATTCCCGACAGCCAGATGTTGACCTGCGACGTATGTTTGCAGCACGCTGGAGCGCATCTGCGGAATCCACTTCAACCAACCCAGGAGAAGAGCCATGACGACCGAAGCCAAATGTCCGTTTCACCAAACCGCCGGCGGTGGCACCACCAACCAGGACTGGTGGCCGAACCAGTTGAATGTGGATCTGCTGCACCAGCATTCCTCCAAATCTGATCCGATGGGCGGGGACTTCGATTACGCGAAGGAGTTCCAGAGCTTGGATTTCGCTGCGCTGAAACAAGATCTCGCGAAGCTGATGACGGACTCGCAGGACTGGTGGCCGGCGGACTTCGGCCACTACGGCCCGCTCTTCATCCGCATGGCCTGGCATAGCGCGGGCACCTACCGCACGGGGGATGGACGCGGGGGCGGCGGCCGGGGGCAGCAGCGTTTCGCACCGCTCAACAGCTGGCCGGACAATGTGAGCCTGGACAAGGCACGCCGCCTGCTCTGGCCGATCAAGCAGAAGTATGGCCGCAAGATTTCGTGGGCCGACCTCATGATCCTCACGGGCAACGTCGCGCTCGAAACCATGGACTTCAAAACCTTCGGCTTCGGTGGCGGACGCGAGGACACCTGGGAGCCGGACCACGATGTGTACTGGGGCCGCGAAAACAAGTGGCTTGGCGGTGATATCCGCTACTCGCAGGGCTCGCCCGGCGTCGAAGATAGCCATGGTGTCCTTGTGAAGGATGATGACAGCGAAAAGCCGCACACGCGTGACCTGGAGAATCCGCTCGCCGCAGTGCAGATGGGGCTGATCTACGTGAATCCCGAAGGCCCGGACGGCAAGCCTGACCCTGTGGCCGCCGCGCGCGACATTCGTGATACCTTTGCCCGTATGGCGATGAATGACGAGGAGACCGTGGCGCTCATCGCCGGCGGTCACACCTTCGGAAAAACGCATGGCGCGGGAGATGCCGCGCTGGTGGGAGCCGAGCCTGAAGCAGCATCGCTGGAAGAGCAGGGTCTGGGCTGGAAGAGCAGCTTCGGCACGGGCAAGGCGGGGGATACGATCACCAGCGGTCTGGAAGTCACCTGGACGCAGACACCCGCGCGGTGGAGCCACCATTTCTTTGAAAACTTGTTCAACCATGAATGGGAGCTGACGAAAAGTCCCGCTGGCGCGAACCAGTGGGTGGCCAAGGGCGCCGATGCGACGATTCCTGACGCGCATGATCCATCCAAGAAGCGTCTGCCGACGATGCTCACCACAGACCTCGCCCTGCGCTTTGATCCGGCCTACGAGAAGATCTCCCGGCGCTTTCTACAGAATCCGGAGGAGTTCGCGAACGCGTTTGCCCTTGCATGGTTCAAGCTGACGCATCGCGACATGGGTCCGCGTGCGCGCTATCTTGGTCCGGAAGTGCCTGCGACGGATCTCATCTGGCAGGACCCGGTCCCGGCGGTGAATCACAAGTTGATCGACGAGAATGACATCGCCTCGCTCAAGGCAAACATCGCCGCTTCAGGCCTGACAGTCTCACAGCTCGTCTCCACCGCCTGGGCTTCGGCGTCCACTTTCCGCGGCTCCGACAAGCGTGGCGGCGCAAATGGTGCGCGCATTCGCCTCGCGCCGCAGAAGGACTGGGAGGTCAACCAGCCCGGGCAGCTCGCGCAGGTGCTCAAAACGCTCACGGAGATTCAGAGCGCGTTCAACACTGCTGCCAAAGATGGCAGGAAGGTCTCGCTCGCTGACCTGATTGTTCTGGCGGGCTGTTGCGGTGTCGAACTGGCCGCGAAGAACGCCGGCCACAAGGCCACGGTCCCTTTCACACCGGGCCGGACGGATACCTCGCAAGAGCAGACGGACGTGGAATCCTTCGCGGTGCTCGAACCGATCGCCGACGGCTTCCGCAATTACCTCAAAGGCAAATACACCGTGCCTGCCGAAGCGCTGCTCATTGACAAAGCACAACTGCTCACGCTTTCCGCACCTGAGATGACCGTGCTCATCGGCGGCATGCGTGTCCTTGGTGCCAATGCCGATGGTTCCCCGCATGGCGTGTTCACCCAGCGCCCGGGATCTCTGACCAATGACTTCTTCGTGAACCTGCTCGACATGGGCACGGAGTGGAAGTCCGTCTCGCCCTGTGGCAATGCCTTCGCGGGCCAGGACCGCAAGACTGGAGCCTCCAAGTGGACTGCGACACGGGTGGATCTCGTCTTCGGCTCCAACTCCCAGCTCCGCGCGCTCGCGGAGGTCTATGGATGCGCCGACGGCGAGGAGAAGTTCGTGAAGGACTTTGTCAATGCGTGGACCAAGGTGATGAACCTGGACCGCTTCGATCTGGCGTGACCGCTTTTCTTCCTTCAGCTCGCGATTGATCGTGTGCGGCTCCGCGCTAACGAAGGGGCATGCTCATCACGCTTCCCAAATGGTTCGACCTGCACACACATTTTCGTCAAGGCCCCGCGATGGGCTCGTATGTCCAGGCGCATCTGGACATGGGCTGTGCGGGGGCATTGGCGATGCCGAACACGCAGCCGCCGGTTTCGCGGATTTCAGGGGCGGCACAGAGCGATGGGTGGTCGATTGAGAGTTACTCGGCGGAGCTGCGGGCGGCGGGGGCGGATGCCTTTGAGCAATTGATCGTGCCGCTGTATCTGACGCGGCAGACCACGGCGGCGATGATTGCGGAAGGAGCGTCGTCGGGGCTGCTGCGAGCGTGCAAGTATTACCCGCCGCATGGGACGACGAATGCGGAGCATGGCATGCCGATGGATGATCTGATCGGTGGCGAGGTGCTGCGGGCGATGGAGGAGCATGGCATGGTGCTGTGCATTCATGGCGAGCAGCATGGGCTGAGCGGGCCGGACTACATCGATGCGCAGCAGAATGCGGAGACGCGGTTTTACACGGAGCGGATGCCACGACTGCTGGCGGAGCATCCGAAGCTGAGGATTGTGTGCGAACACATCACCACACGCACGGCGGTGGAGTTTGTCTCGAGTGCGCCAGATCATGTGGGCGCGACGATCACACCGCAGCATCTTCTGTATACTTTGGGACATCTGATTCAGGGGCTGAAGTATCACCTCTACTGTCTGCCCATCGTGAAGTTTCAGGATGATCGAGCGGCCTTGCGACAGGCGGTGACTGCGGTGGGGCAGACGAAATATTTTGCGGGTACGGACAGCGCGCCGCATACGACGAAGGCGACGGCCTGTGGCTGCGCGGCGGGTTGCTTTACCGGAGGCTGTGCGCCGCAGCTTTATGCCATGGCGTTTGAGGAGGCGGGCGTGGATCTCAGCACGGCGGAGGGGCAGGCGCTGCTGGAACGTTTTCTGTGTCTCAATGGGCCGGGGTTCTACGGGTTTCCGGCTTCGGCGAAACGGTTTGTGATGGAGAAGGGCCTGCAATCAATGACGCTGCTGGAGACACCTGCCGGGCCGGTAACGCCACTGCCTGTGGGCATGGGCATGGAGCTGACCTGGCGGATGGTGGGGTGAGGGACGAGAGATGAGTTAGAGTTGACGAAGGCTGCGCCGGACTGATAGAATTCAAGGCATTTAGAGCGTTGATTCCTGGCGCGGTGCTGGAGATGGCCCGCCGCATGTTTTCGAGGTGGTGCTGCCAGACTGGCAGGCTGCCCGGAGATGCGGCTGTGGCTTTCTGCTGAATCGTGCCTCCCCCGACCGAGCCAGCCACCTTTTTCCCAAACACGCCATGATCCAGAACTCCCGCTCCTCCCGCCGTCAGTTTCTTTCCCAGGCCGGTGCGGCAGTGGCTGGATTGGGGCTGGGCCGTGCGGCCGGGGCGGAGGAGCGCGTGACGCTGCCCTTTGCCAATGGCGAGCGCCGGATGGTGCAGTTTCCACAGAAGCGGCCCCTCATCCTGCTGACCACACGCCCGCCGCAGCTGGAAACACCGATGGAGGTGTTCAAGGAAGTGATCACGCCGAACGATGCGTTTTTCGTGCGCTACCACATGGCAAATATCCCGCGCAGCGTAGATGCGGCCGCCTTTCGCCTGGAGATCAAGGGGCTGGTGGACAAGCCGCTGCAGCTTTCCCTGAAGGAACTGAAGACGCAGTTTGATCAGGTGGAGGTGGTGGCGGTGAACCAGTGCTCTGGGAACAGCCGTGGATTTTTCCAGCCGCGCGTGGGCGGCGGACAACTGGGCAACGGGGCGATGGGCAATGCCAGATGGCGCGGTGTGCGGCTGAAAGATGTGCTGAGCAAGGCGGGCGTGCAGGCCGGGGCGAATCAGGTGGTATGCAACGGACTGGACACGCCGACGCTGCCGCAGACACCGGACTTCATCAAGGCGCTGGAAATGGACCACGCGCTGGACGGGGAGATCCTCATCGCCCATGAGATGAACGGCGAGCCGCTGCCGCTGCTGAATGGCTTTCCGCTGCGGCTGGTGGTGCCCGGCTACTACGGCACCTACTGGGTGAAGCACCTGAATGAGCTGAACGTGGTGAAGGATGCGTTTGCGGGATTTTTCATGTCCACGGCCTATCGCATCCCGGCGGCCCCCGGCGGCTGCCTGGAGCCCGGCACCACAACGACAAACACGGTGCCCATCACGCGGTTCAAGATCCGCTCCTTTCTCACCAGTCACCTGGACGGTGCGCAGGTGCAGGCCGGCGTGGTGACGCAGCTCAGTGGCATCGCCTTTGACCACGGTGCAGGCATCACGGAAGTGGTGGTGTCTGATGACGGCGGGCGCACCTGGCAGGAGGCAGAGCTGGGCAAAGATCTGGGCAGATACTCCTTCCGCCCGTGGTCCTTGGCGTGGAAGCCGCAGAAGAAAGGCCTCTGCGAGTTGAAGGTGCGCGCCGTGAACCGCCTGGGAGAATCGCAGGCCATGGAGCCGCTATGGAATCCGCAGGGCTACATGCGCAATATGGTGGAAACCACGCACGTGACCATCGCCTGAATCCCCTGATGCCACGCCAACCTCACCTCTTCGTCTTATGAAAAAGATCCTTCTCAGCCTGTGTGTGATCAGTGCCAGTGCCGTCTGCCTTTCTGCCGCAGACAAGGCCACTGCGGATGCACCAGATTTTTCCAGCTTTGTATGGCCTGTGGAAAGCGGCAGCTACAAGCCCGGTGCGGGCGTGGAGCTGGCGCAGAGCCTGTGCATCACCTGCCACTCCACGGAGTACGTCTCCACCCAGCCGCCGCTGCCGCGGAAATTCTGGGAGGCGACGGTCAAAAAGATGAAGGAAAAATATGCGGCGCCTCTGCCTGAGGACAATGCGGTGCTGATCGACTACCTGACGAGCGCGTATGGTGTGAAGTGATCCGTGGTGCGGATCACTTCGCCGTTTTCCTGGGCTTGCCACCCTGCGGCACGACCTTCACGGCGTCTACAGGGATGGGCGCTTCGGCAGCGGTCCGAAGGAGCAGATCGGCGGGGAGGTGCTTCACGAAGAAGTCCTTGTATTGGATCTTCATGGCGGGGCCGACGTGGACCTGCACGGCGATGACGCCTTCGAGAGCGCGGCCTTTTTCGTCAAGGTCGATGACGTCCACGGTTTGCACGCCGTCGATCCAGTGCTGGTGGTGGTTGCCTTCGACGAGGATGCGGTAGTCGTGCCACTGGTCGGCGGGGAAGTTCTGGATGGGCAGCTTGCCGACGACCCAGGGCTGGCCTTCTGGATCGATGATGACCTTCTCGCCAGTGTGGGCAAGGATGCGGCGGCCACGCTCTTCGTAGAGCATGCCGTTGTAGTCGTCCTTCGCCGGGACAACATCGCACTGATATCCTGTGACGACCCACTCGCCGAGGTCGGGGCGCTCCTGGCCGCGATACTGCAGGCCGCTGTTGCCGCCGGGGGTGACTTTCACCTTCACGCGCAGCTCGAAGTTTTTCACCTTGCCGTCTTTCCAGGTGATGAAGCGGTTGTAATCCAGTTTGCCGTCGGCGACGCCGGTAAGGCAGCCGTCTTCGACGGACCAGTATTTGTCGCTGCCGCTCCAGCCGCTGAGGTCTTTGCCGTTGAAGATGGCGGTGAACCCTTCCTGTGCTGCCTGGTCTTTGGCAGCAAGGGGTAAAACAATAGCGAGTGAGAAGAAGCAGAGGGCGGAGCGGAGCATGGTGATGGAGAGGTGTGCGACTAAACGAAGAAAGAAGCCGACTCTTGTACAATGATTCGTCCAAGGCTGTCGATCGCCGGCCTGCAACTCACTCCGGCTTGGCCGAGAGCTGAATGCGGCGCACTTTTATCCATGTGCCTGCTTCGGCGCTGCCCACGGGATCGATCCGCAGGCGGAGCATGCCGCCCCGATAGCTAGGGATGGAGGACAGCGGAATGACATGGCGGTGAAACTCATCGTCAGCTATGATGGGGAAGGAGATCTTGTTTTCTGACGAGTAGCCCTGCGTCCCATGCTGTTGCCACATCACGGTGCCCTGTTTCTGCTTGGTATGAAATGCGGCATCAATGATGAGATACGGTGCATCGGCGGCCTGCCAGAAAGTCTGCGGGCTGATGAGTTGTGGATCGTCCTGCTCAAGCTGTATGTGAAGATGTCCTTTCACCGGCCAGCCGGTGTCCCGGGCGTTTTGGTAGTGCCAGCCCTGGCGATCCTGCGCAAAATTCCAAACCGGTGGTCCCTTCGGTTGATGCGTGGCTGCGCGTGCGCGGATTTCTTGGACTGTTCCAAGAACGAGCTCGTAGCGGAATTCATAAACGATGTTGTGATCGAGAATCTCCAGCTCCTGTCCGGCAAGGTAGCCGGTGCTGTTGCCATGGGTGTCATTGGGGCCGGGCTTGCCGGCAAAGCCGCCGGTGAAGTGTGCGCGACCCGGAGTGATGAGGCCCAGGCCATAGTCTTTCTCATCCAGAAGCGCCGCCCAGCCCTCGGTGCCGGTCCAGAAAGACCACGGATGTTTGCCATGAGGTGCGGGTGCTGCGGATACCGCATCCTGAGTGAAGGGCTTTTCATTCATGTAGCTGACCACGCGAGGAAACGCGGCATTGGCATAGACGGCGGGAAGCTCCTGCAAGCGTGCGGGATACTGCGTGGTGTCGCTGCGAGTGTTGGTGAGTCGCGCCCGCGCCTTCACCACCGCGCCGTCGATTTCCAGCCAGGAGTCGAAGGCGCATTCTCCCGGCACGTTGTTGAGGGGCCATTGCAGCGGCACGCAGGTGAGGTGGATCTGCTTGCCGTCGTTTTCGTGCGTCAAAATGCGGCTGGCATTTTTGAAATCGTCGCCCGTTTGAATGGGGTTCCAGCCGATGTGCCGCCAGTGCTCCGCTGGCTTCTGTCCGTTCGCTTCAAAGGGCACCGGGCCGGAGTAAAATGAAAGCTGCACCTGCCGCCCCAGGTCGAAGTTGTTGATCACATTGGCACCATCCTTCACGTTCGCCAAAAAGGTGACGGCACCGCCGTGGTCAAGATCCACACCCAGTTTGATGCGGTCATTCTCCAGCCAGCTCATGCGTTCCGCATGCGCGGAAGTGGAGAGGAGGAAGAAGAGCAGCAGGCGGGAGGGATGCATGAAAGCTGAAGATGAGGCGGCCTTCAGATTCGGCAAGGGGCGAAGAAATGAATGAAGACAGGGTTGTGCGTAGCGCGGAGGAAATGGTGAAGTGGTTGCAAGGAAAAATTCCCTGGCTGTGAAGTGTCACAGCAGAAAGGCGACGGGCTAAGTCCAGCCTGCATTCACCTCTCTTATTCAGCATGACCAAAAAAAAGAAAGGCAATCCGCGCCAGTTCGCCCTCATTTTCAGCATCGTCGGTCTGGTGATGTTTTGTGTGGGAGTGAAGGAAGTATGGGAATCCAACGCGAGCAATACCTGGCCTGCCACTCAAGGAAAGGTGCTGGCTTCGTTTGTACGCACACCCAGAACAGGCGCCAAAAGTCTCTACACTCCCGTGGTGCAGTATGAGTTTGCTGTCGGTGGAAAAACGTTCGGGTCGCAGCGGGTGTCGTTTGGAAGTTATCAGTCGAGTCGCTCATCGGATGCGGAGGCCGTGGTGGCACGCTATCCGGCAGGCGCAGAGGTGAAGGTGCACTACAAAGCGAATGATCCTGCCGCCAGTGTGCTGGAACCAGGATGCGAGATGACAAATATAATGCTGCCGCTGCTGGGCCTGGTCTTTGCCTCAGCCGGGCTCTGGCTCCTCAAGACTTCATGGAGAGAGGGCGGCGCTGGCGCTTTGGGCAGTGAGAGTGCATGAGGACTTCGTCAGGTTTCAGGAGCTTCTGCCTTGCCGTGCCGGATAGTCCGCCCTAGTTGCGGCATGATCTCGATGAACATCATCGCCACGCTGCGCACGTGCTACACCGACAAGTTCGGTGTGCCACGGCAGTCCGGGCTGGTGCCCAGCGCCTGGGGCGTGGTGGAGTTTGAGCCAGCGTATCGGCGCATGGAGGCGGTGCGTGGCATCGAGCAGTTCAGCCACCTGTGGCTCATCACGCAGTTTCATCTGGTCACCGAAGAGCCGACATCCCTCACGGTGCGCCCGCCAAGACTCGGGGGCAATGAACGGCGCGGGGTGTTTGCCACGCGCTCGCCCTTTCGGCCAAACCGGCTGACCCTCAGCGTGGTGAAGCTGGATCGCGTGGAACTCGAAGGCGATGCCGCGCCGCGCCTGTTTGTCTCGGGTGTGGATCTTGTCGATGGCACGCCCATTCTCGACATCAAACCCTACGTGCGCTTTGCAGATTCGCTGCCTGATGCGCGCAGCGGTTTCGCGGATGAAGCCCCGCAACGGCTGCCAGTGCGCTGGGACTGCGACAGCAGCGTGCCTGATGAAGTGCGTGTGATCATTGACCAATCGCTCGCCCTGCAGCCACAGCCGGCTTATCACGACGATGAAGCGCGGGAGTATGCCACGGAGATCGCCGGCTGGCGCGTGCGCTGGGCTGCGACGCTCGCAGGCGCGTGCGTGAAATCGTGCGCGTGGGTGGGCTGAATCTTGGAGCTTTCATGCTTATGACTGACACTGAACTTCCCATTCGCGCCGCCACGGAAACAGCCATCGCCCATGGCATCACGCCGGACCGCTGCGACATTCTGCAAAACGGCAGCACGCTGGTGCTGCGCCTCACGGAGACCTTGGTAGCACGCGTGGTGCAGGATGTGGACGGACCTCGGCAGGGCACGGAGTGGTTTGCGCGGGAGAACGCAATCGCCCACCATTTGACGGAGAACGGCGCACCGGTGATCCCGCTGCACCCTGATCTCCCGCCGGGCCCCCATGAGCATCTGGGCTATCCGATGAATTTTTGGCAGTTCGTCACTCTCGTGGATGCCGAGCCTGATCCCCGCGAGGTCGGTCGTACGCTGCGCCAATGCCACGACATTATGAGCCACTTTGCGGAGCCATTGCCCAAGCTGGCGATCCTCACGGAAAGCCTCGCAATTTTGCAGGATCGTGAACTGTTTCCTGCAGCCACGCAGCAGATGCTGAGGGATCACCTCACGCGCTCCATCGAGGTGCTCAGCCGCTATCCGCATCAGGCTCTGCATGGAGATGCCCACATGGGCAACCTCATGAACACCACCCGCGGGCTGCTGTGGACCGATTGGGAAGACACCTTCGCGGGGCCCATCGAATGGGATGTGGCTTCGATCATCTGGAATGCGCAGATTTTGGAAGAAGACCACGCCACGGTGCAGGCGATAGGTGATGCGTATTGCGAGGCAGGCGGGAGCATTGACGCCTGCGCCTTGCAGCAAAGCCTCATCGGCCGCGCGGCGGTGATGACCGCCTGGTATCCGATCCTCTACCCGAATCCAAACGAGGAACGTCAATCGAGGCTCCAGCGACGCATCGACTGGCTCCAGACATTCGCGGATGGAGCCAGTATTGCCATGGCTTGAACAGCTTCAGCGCTGCTCCCACTTCTGCTTTTCCACTTTCAGATCGATTTCCCTGCGACCCGTTGCAGCGTTTTTCTTCATGTCATGCTGTAGAACATTCGCTCCCGTGCCGGTCAGTTGCATGCCTTTGAGATCGTCAGGAAAAGACCAGCTATGCGTCTTCTCATTGAACTTGAGCATCTGGTCAAAGCGACCGCTGGAGCCTGCTACGTAGGCAGCCTGGCCCATCAATGGGCCAGCTTTAACGAGATCCAGTTCGATCCAATACAACGCCCGACGTCCAAGCAGTTCCATCTCGATGCCGACCTCGACCAATTGCGATGTCGAACGGAAGAAGGCGGAGCCGGTTTGAATCTTCCGCTCCTTGATGGGGGCATCGACGGTGTAGCTCACGCGGCCCTCGCCGTCGGTGGTGAGGGTTTTTCCCGCATTCGGTGCGCGTGAATCTTTCTCGCTGCCAATGACCATGCGCACGTTCATGCCAGAAATCGCACGGCCATCCGCATGCACAAATTGCGCTCTCACCTGAATCGGTTCAGCCGATGTCTGCTGCATCGCTCCAAAAAGGCAGGTGAGCAGACCGGTTAAGAAAGAAGAGCCGGGGAATTTCATGGTGGAGATTTTTGGCACGGCCTGCTGGATAAGATAGCACAAGTTTCCGGCTTGAGTGGTTGGTGGTTGCGTTGTGTTTGACGTCTCGCGGGAAAGCACACATTTTTTGTCACCGCGCATGCGGCGTCGACCACTGGAGGATGACATGAATACTGCGCGCTGGTCCTGCTCTTGCGCAAAGGGCGGCAGATGAAGCGTAAGGCTGGTGTAGCCTGAAGGCGCCTACTTCTGCTTCATCGTCTGCATCTCAGGCACCTGCTTCGGATCATACTTTGATCCTTTGGACGCCTGGATGAGCGTCATGCGAACTTTGGTCGGAAAGAACTTTTCGGGATCAAGGCGTTTGTGAGCGTGGAGGTTGTGATCGTCCTTGATGACGAGGTGCATTTCCTTGATGCCCTGGTCCCAGAGGATGTCGTTGTTTTGCCAGAAGGTGGTCATGTCGAGGTCCTTCTCATGCACGCCGGTGGTCTTATAAACGCCGGTGACGATGCAGCCGTAGCCGTGGTTCTGGCCCTTATAGGGAATGTAGCAGACGCTCCATGTCGTGGGTTGATCACCTGCGGGCTTATCAAGAACTTCAAGCCGCACATGCACGGTCCCATTGCGGTAATCCACGGGGGCGGTCCAGTCCTTGGGGCGCGCAGCATTCAGCATGTCGCCTTTGACATAATAGTGCGACTGATTGGGCTTAGAATTCAAAGCGTCTTCCTGAGTGAATGTGAAAGTCACATCAAACAGCACGAACTGATCGGCATGGGTGAGAGTTGCGCCAAGGCAGAAAAGGAAAAGTGAGATGAGGAGGATGCGGCTTTGCATGGTGAGAATCATGGTGGCGGACGTTGTGCGGTCAATGCTGGATGCTGCTTGTGATGTTAATTCACACGCTGATCGCAACAGCGTCCGTAGTCAGGCCGTTTCGTTTTCATGCGCTCTCATTTGCTCGTCCTTGCGTTTTGCTCCTCCACCTTTGCGGGTGAACTGATTCACGAAGATTTCACCGCTGCCGGTCTGCCAAAGGGCTGGACCACGGGCGGACGAGCCAATTCCTGGACCGTGGTGGAAGGCGCGCTGCAAGGCGTATGCGCGAAGGATGATGATCACGGACCTGCGGTTTTCGCGCCTCTGGCAGGACGTGACCTTGCCTTGAGCTGCAAGGTGAAGCTCGATGAAAAAGGCAACTGCCTGATGCTCGTCGATGGTGAATCCGCCTTCGGTCGCTCCGCACATCTGCTGCGCGTGTCCATCTATGGAAACACCCTGGCCCTCGCCCAGGATCGCGGCACGCCGGAGTCGCATATTCAGCAGGGCAAACTGCGCGCCGCACTTGCAAAGGAAGGGAAAAAAGTTTCTCCGCCCACGGCGGAGCAGCTGGCCGATCCGCAATTCTACCGTACCGAAAGACTGGCCAGCATACCGCTGCAGGCGCAGCCGGGAACTTGGATCAAGCTGGATGTGTCCTTGAAAGGCAACGACGTGACCGTGCTGGTGAATGACACGCAGAAGCTTTCTGCTCAGGGCACGGTGTTCGATGTGGCGAAGTCGCGCCTGGTGTTTCTCGTTGGTCAGGGGAAGAAACTGCAGATTGATGATGTGCGAGTCAGCACGCCTTGAACGGCTGAAAACAAAGCGGCGCAGGATGTGTGATCCTGCGCCGCTGCGGAATGAAGTTCGAAAATGACGGTTACTTCGTCGTCGTGGGCTTGAAGTTTTTCACGAACTCCAGGCATTTGGTCACGTCAGGCAGGCTGGTCTCCCAGTCCTTTTCCCATTCGACATCCAGCGGGCCCATGAAGCCCTGTTCGGCATAGAGGTTCAGCACGGCAGGGATGTCCGACTGGCCGGTGCCCCAGACCATGTCCTTGGCTTCACGCACTCCGAAGGCTTCGAGGTCTTTGACGTGGCTGTCAAAGATGCGGCCTTTGAGAATCTTGATGGCGTCGGTGGGTTTCACACCCGAGCGCACCCAGTGGCCGATGTCTGCACAGGAGCCCATGCGAGCATCGCGGTCCTTCACCAGGCTGAGCACATACTCGGGGTCCCAGTAGCGATAGCTGCGATCAAGCGGCTTCTTGGGGTGGTTGTGGATCCCCATCTTGATGTCGTATTCTTTCACCAGTTTTTCGATGAGGTCGAAGGCGTCATCGGCTGGCTCGCTCACGACCAGGCCGACTCCCATGTCCTTGCAGAAGTCGAAAATCTTGCGGCATTCCTCCTCGTTGTTCGGCAGGCGAACTACGCCATAGCCCACGGGCGTAAGCCCCAGTTCCTTGAGCTTGGCCTTCACCGGAGCACGCTGCTCCGCCGTGGTGTTGTGATCGAACTTGGACTTCGGATCGGCCTTGGAAAGCAGGTGACCGGGGAAAAACTCCACCGTCTTACCACCGGCAGCAGCGATTTTTTCGAGTGCTGTCATCAAATCAAACGACTTGAAGGTGTAGGCCTGGCAGCCGGCATAAAACTGGCCGACTTTGGCGCTTTCGGGCAGGGTTTGACCAGCCACAGCCAGGGAGGCCGAGCCGAAAAAAAGGGAGAGGAGTGTCGTTCGAATCATGGGGAAATTTGAACGGCAGGCGTGTGCACTTCTTGCAAGCTCGGATGCAAGCAGCTTGCCAAGCTTCAAAGCGAATCAAGCCCGGCGCCTCTCAAGATTCGGCATTCTATCCAAGGAGTTTGCTTGCGTGGCGGCGCCATGAGTTCACTTTCCCGCATATGAAAATTCTGAAGTCTGCTTTGCTCATCACTGTTTTTGCCTGTGGTTTGTGCTTGGGGGTTTCACAAGCTGCGGATGTGAAGGGCGGCAAAGACCATCCGCTGCTCAAGCGCTACGAAGGCTCGACGCTGGTATGGTATGAGCAAAAGAACTACGACTCACTGAAGATGGCGCTGGAGTGCATCGTGTTTGATTACAACGAAGGAAAGATGAAGCCCTTCAAGAAAGTGGAGATCGAAGGGCGCAAGACCACGCAGTTCTACAATCTGCCTGCGGGCATTGGAACGCTGGAAGGCGTGCGGCAGTATGAAAATGAGCTGAAGGAAAAAGGCTTCGAGATTCTATTCCGCGCCTCGGGCGAGGAGATCGAAAAAAACAAGGGCAACAATCTGGCCATGGAAGTCTATGGCATGACGCCGGAGAACACGAACCAGGATCATCCGCAGATCATGGCCATGCAGGGGCCGGACAAGACAAAGTCGCACTACCTTGCTACTCGCCTCTCACGTCCTGAAGGGGATGTATTCTGTTCTGTCTGGTCATTTGAAGCCTCATGGACTGCTGCCTCGCTGAAGGTTCCTGAGAAGAGCACCCTTGTGCGTGTGGACATCTGCGAGGTGAAACCGATGGAGCAGAAGATGGTGCTGGTGAAGGCGGCAGAAATGGCCAGCCAGATCACACTCAATGGCAAGGTGGCCCTCTATGGCATCCAGTTTGACACCGACAAAGCCACCATCCGTTCAGACTCCGAAGCCACACTGGCGGAGATCGCCAAACTGCTGCAGGAAAAGGCGGACCTGCGCGTGCTCGTCGTTGGTCACACGGATACGGAAGGCAGCTTTGAGTACAACCGCAGCCTGTCACAGAAGCGCGCTGATTCCGTGGTGGCGAATCTGGCGGACAAAGGCATTTCGAAAGAGCGGCTGTTTCCGGTGGGAATTTCCTTCGCTTCTCCTGTGGCGACGAATGCCACCGAAGAAGGCCGTGCGAAAAATCGCCGAGTGGAACTCGTGGACATGGGCGCGGCGAAGGCCAAGTGAGAAGGCGTGCCCTCGCTCCTGCTGTGAGTGTTATCGGAGCGCCACGAAGTCGCCCTCAAACAGCACGCAGATTTGCTCTGCATGGACGACCTGCACCTGGAGTTTGAGATGTGCTTTGCCTGTGCTTTGAAAGACTGATTTGAACGCCGCCAGTGCGTCATCATCCGGTCTCATGCATACGGCACGGAGCATGCCTGCCACCGGGCGTTTGTAGCGGATGTTGCTTTCGCGGATCACGATGTGCGCATTGCGGTCGCCCAGCTGCAGCCAGAGCATGGCGTAGCCGGCCAGGGTGGTCAGTGCGCTGAGGCTGCCACCGAAGGCGGTGCCGAGATGATTGTGATTTGGCTCCAGCGGTGCCGTCACCACGAGCTGTGTGCCGTCGTAGCTTTCAATTTTCACACCCATCGCTTCCGTGAGCGGGATCTGCTCATGGAGGAAGCGTTCGGTGTCACGCAGAAGGTCGTCGTTCATGGATGCGGAACTGTGGGGATGCCGCGCGAATTCGCAACGATCTTCGCGATAGGCCGGCGCTTTCAGATCGTTCTCACCCCACACAATCACCATGAAAACTCTCTCGCGCCTCTTTGCCGTCGCCCTTTGCCTGGGCCTGCCCGCCAGTCTGCTGGCCGAGCTATCGCTGCCACATTTTTTCAGCGATCACATGGTGCTGCAGCGCGAGCGTGAGGCGGCGATCTGGGGAACAGCAGCACCGAAATCCGAGGTGACGGTGAGTTTTAAAGGCAAGACCGCCACGGCCACGACCGATGACCAAGGTCATTGGCATGCAGCAATCCCAACAGGCGCAGCCGATGCGACGGGCGCGGAACTGACGGTCAAAGCAGGCGCCGACAGCGCAACGATCAAGGATGTGCTTGTCGGCGAGGTATGGCTCGCTTCGGGGCAATCAAACATGTTTTATACCATGAACCGTTCGCCTGCCTACGTGGAGCTGATGACCAAGGCCAGCCACCCGGGCCTGCGCATGTTCAATGCACCTCTGGTGACTGCAGAAAAGCCGCAGGCCGACATCGCAGGCGAGTGGTCGTTGTGCACTCCGGAAACGGTGCCGGGTTTCTCGGCGGTCGCGTTTTTCTTCGCGCTGAAACTGCATCAGGAGCTCGGCATGCCTGTCGGCGTGCTTAAAACGTGCTGGGGTGGCAAGCCGGTGGAGACCTTCACCAGCCGCGAGGCGCTCAACACGCTGCCGGGAACGAAGGAGATGGTGGACAAATTGATGACTGAGGCCGCCGCCTATGATCCCGTTAAAGCCAAGGCGAACTACGAAGCTCAGTTGGAAAAATGGAAGGCCACAATGGCAGCGGCGAAGGGCAAATCCGCCGAGGAACGCAAGCGGCTGCCCAAGAAGCCCTCCGAGCCCAAGCCGCCACTGCTGACCGAAGGCAGACCGGGGGTTCTGTTTAACGCGATGATCCATCCCTTCGCCGGATATTCTCTGCGCGGTGCCATCTGGTACCAAGGCGAAGGCAATGCAAAGGCCGGAGCTGTGCCCTATGATCAAACGCTGCCGCTCATGATCCGCGACTGGCGCAAGCGCTGGGGTGATGACTTCTCATTCTACTTCGTACAGCTCGCAAATTTCCACGCTCCCTCCACCGCGCCCGGAACGCCGGATCCCTGGGCGCTGCTGCAGGACCGCATGCGCCACATCTTGGAAAGCACGCCCAAAACCGGCATGGCTGTCATCAATGATGTGGGCGAGGCAAGCGACATCCACCCGAAGGATAAAATGACGCCGGGGTACAGGCTCGCACGCTGGGCGCTGGCAAAAGACTACGGGCGCGATCTGGTGTACAGCAGTCCGCTTTTCAAATCGAGTGAAGTCAAAGATGGAGCTGTTCGTGTGACCTTTGATCATGCTGGCAGAGGATTGAAATCACGTGATGGAACCGCCCTGAAGCGTTTCGAAATCGCCGGTGCAGACCGTGTCTGGCACTGGGCGGATGCGAAAATCGACGGCAAGGAAAACGTGCTGGTGAGCAGTGCCGAGGTGAAGCAGCCGGTGGCCGTTCGCTATGCTTGGGCGGCGAATCCGGAAGACGCCAATCTCGTGAACAGTGACGACCTGCCCGCCTCCATCTTCCGCACCGATGACTGGAATGATGTGGAAGCCACCCCACCACCGACGCAGGCCAGCAAGGAGTTTGAGGAGCGACGCGCTTTGGCCACTGAAATCAAAACGCTCAATGCCAAGCTCCAGGGAATGGAGCGCAAAAGCCCCGAGGCCCTGGAACTGCGCAAAAAAGTGCAGGAACTGCTCACGAAATTCAAAGCCACGGCTTCGAAGAAATAACGGCGCGCTTTATTTGGCCCACCAGCTCGACAGGCAGGCCTTCGGCGTATCCGGCTTGATCAAAGTGTCCTCGGAGTAATGCGAGGTGTCGTTGAAGAGCATCAAGCGCGCACGCACCGGATCTTTAAAGTCCACGACATTCAGGGCCGCTGGGTTTTGGTCCAGATTGTCCCGATAGCGTCGCGGATCGAACCCCAGCATGGAGCTTAGCAGCAGGCGAATCGTCGCTTTATGCGAAACGACGATCAATGACTCGCCTTCGTGCTGCCTGACCATTTCCATAAGGGCCGGCAGAGCGCGTGCGGTCACCGCGAGGCCGCTTTCTCCGCCTGCAGGCGCGAAGGTGAAGGGGTCTTCATCCCACGCAGAGGCTTCGGCAGGAAACTGCTGCTCAACCTCGGCACGCGTCAGCTGTTCCCAATGTCCGTGCGAGATTTCACGCAGGCCGTCACGTGGATTGACCTCCAGCGAGTGTGCTGCAGCCAGAATGCGTGCGGTTTCCATCGTGCGGTCAAGAGGTGAGGCATACACCGCCGCCACCGGCAGGCCTTTCAGACGCTGGGCCAGGCGGCCCGCCTGCGCACGGCCTTCATCCGACAGCGGCACGTTGGTGGCACCGGCAAAGCGGTCCTCCGCAGTCAGAATGGTTGCGCCGTGACGAATCAGGTAAATGCGGGTGAGAGGCATGAGACCTGCCTATAGCACAGGCCATCCATGTTTTTCGAGCGGATTTGCATGTCGTGCGGCAATCATCGCCGCCCGTGATTAAAATCCACAGGCTTGCTGACGGTCGTCGCTCCTTGATTGTGCTCGATCAGTGCATTCTTACAGCTGGGATCAACCACGATGGTCGCCGCCTTGTTTTGGAAAGTGTTGCCAGTGAACTGCAGGTCGTGGCCGTTGGGAGCGAAGGTGACGGCTTCATTGGGTGCGGAGTCACCAAGGATGAAAATGTTGTCTCGCACAACGATGGGGCCGTAGGTCGCGCCAGGCTCATAGATCGTGAAGTAGAGTTCCGGAAACTCACCCGGCTTGGCCGTGCGGTAGGAGATGCGACCACGCCGCATGTCGGTCTCGTTCTTTGTCGTGTTGTTCACGAAGACATTGCCCGTCATGACGAAATTGACCGGCTGATTGATCCACGCGCCGCGTCCGCCATTGCGAAAGGTGTTGCCTGTCATTGTCACGTCCGTGCAGCTCTTCTCCACGCTGACGACGCGTGAGCCGTTGGTGCCGTCCACGAGATTGCCGGTGATCGTAGCGTTCTGGCAGTACTCCGCCAGAAAGAACGCGCCCATGCGGCTGCCCAGGATGTGGTTGTTGGCGAAGATGATGTTTCGGCTGCGCTGGATGTGCATGGTGTCGCCTATCGCACTGAGCTGGCAGCCGGTGACGCGCACGTCCTTGGCGCCCACGATGTCAAAGGCACCTTTGCCCGGGCCGCTGCCCGTCGGGGCATAGGCGGAGAGGTATGTGGCGCTGATATTGAAGGCCAGGCTGCCGCTGCCACCAGCTTCAAAGCGAACCTGCGCACCTTTCGGCTGATCGGAAATCTTGATGTGTTCTGGCGTGGATTCGACGACGAAATACTGGCGGCCACGCACGAGATTTTTGGGCAGATCCGCCCCCAGAAAGGTGAGCGCTTCTTTGGGCTCATCGGTTTCGCTGATGACAAGCGGAGGGTTCGTGTTGTCGAACTTCACGAGATCGTCGCTGAAGGTCACCTCTCGCATGAGATCGGTGCGGAAATACTTTTTCGCTCGCTCAACTTCCCATGGCTCGTAAGACTCCGGCCACGTCATGATCTGCCAGAGGTAACCGTAGTCCCACATGAACTTGCCGCTGCGCAGCAGTGTGCAGCTTTCCAAAGCCACGCGTTCGGCGTAGGCCGTTACTTCGCTCTCGCTGCTTTTTCCGGCCAGTCCGTGCACTCCGATCATGGCTCCGGCCATGCCGTTGGACTTCACTTCGCGAAACAGAATGTCATGCGTGCCGCCTTCTTTCGTCGTGGTGATCTCGATGCCCTTTGTGTTCGCATTGGGCTCCCACTGGTTCTCCCTTTGAGCAGGATCAAACACATGGCCCACAAACTCCCCGCCATGCCATGAGAAGTGTGAGATGTTCTCTCCAGCAAACACAACCACTCGTGCCTTGTCTGGCAGTGTCTCGGGCAGAATGAATCTGGCCCCATGTGCGAACACGGTCATGTTTGAGGTCAGCGGCAAGGCCTTGGTACCATCGAGGTGGTAATCCCCGGCCGGAATCGTCACCACGCCACCTTTGGCAAGCATTGCGGCGAGGGCCGCTGAATCATCGGCCCAAGCTGCGGCGCTGAGAAGAAGGAGGCAGAGAAAGTGCTTCATGAAATATAGCAGAATGATCTCAGGGCTTCTTCTTCTGCACCGGTGTGCTCGGCAGGGAAGACACATCCAGAGTAAATGCTTTGGACGGCTGCTTGCCAAGCAGCTGAAGATCGAACCACTCGATCATGCGCTCCGTGTCCTGTGGCATTTCTTGCCAGCCGCCATGCCCAGCACCTTCGCGGATGACCAGTTCGCACACAGCCCCCTCTTCGTGGCAGCGCTTGAGAAAACGTTGTGACTGCGTGATCGAAACCTGCGGGTCGGCATCGCCATGCACGATGAAGATGGGCGGCTGTCCTTTGTGAACCCAGTATAGTGATGAGAGCTCTCGTCCCAATGCCGCGCGTCCTTCCTCGGTCGCCGCCTTCGGACCAAACGCCCCCGCATACGCCGCGAGCTTGCCAATGCCCACCGCGTTGTCGCCCGGCTCGAACCAGTTCAGGTAATCGGTCGGCGGATAAAAGCATGCCACGGCATTCACCGCGCTGCTTTCGCGATCAACCGGATCAGCCGCCTTCGCATCGCCCGGTCCGCCGCGTGTGGCCAGCATCAGGCTCAGGTGCCCGCCTGCGCTGCTGCCTGTGACGCCGAGCTTTTGCGGATCCACACCATAGTCGGCCGCATGAGCACGCACAAAGCGCACTGCTCGATTCAGGTCCGCCACGATCTCCTCCACCTGAAAACGCGGCTGCGTACCATGCACGACCACAAACGTCGTGAAACCCGCCTTTGGCCAGCCGCCATCGCTGATGCCATTGTGGTTCGACTTCCAGCCGCCGCTGATGATCTTGATGATGCCCGCGCCATTTGGCTTCACCGGCTTGAACACATCCATGGTCAGCGCCACGCCGTCGTGCTTGGTATAAATGACATCACGGATGCGTTCCGGCTCTTGTGCTTGCAGTGCGGCGGTGATCAGAAGGAGGTAGGGACTCAGATGGAGCAGGAGGCGTTTCATGGTTGATTCGTTTGGGGAATGATTTGAGTCAAAAGTGCCTTATTCCGGCCAGTATATGGCGATTTTCTTTTTCAGGAACTCCACACTGCGTGCGAGCTGTTCCATGCCATCCACACCGTCCTCGATGCTGATCCAGCCGTTGAAGCCTTTGCTTTTCAGCTCGGTGAAGATCGCATCGTAGTCATTGAGGCCTTTGCCAATCTCACCATGTCGCAGACGTTTGGCATAGCCCTGTGCACCGCCTTCTTCTTTGCGCAGATCTTCGATGGTGCCTTCCGCCAGATAGCGGTCGCTGGCGTGCATGGTGACGACTCGGTGCGAGACGCGCTTAAGCAGCTCAATCGGATCTTCACCCGCGAGGTAGGTGTTGGAAGGGTCGTAGTTCACTCCGAAGTTCGGGTGGTTCACGGCATCCACGAGTTTGCAGAAGACATCCATCTTCTGCGCGAATTCGGGATACTCCCAGAAGTCATCCTTGTAGTGGTTCTCAATGATCAGCGTGATGCCGCGTTCCTGCGCATAAGGCAAACAGGCATAGATGGATTCAGCGGCCAGTTTCACGCCCTCATCCAGCGTCAGTTCGGGGCGACGCTGTCCGCTCAGCACGCGGCAGTACGATCCACCGAGCGTATGAGTCATGTCGATCCAGCGTTTCTGCTTCGCGATTTCTTTGTCGCGGAACGCGGCGTCAGGGTGGGTGAAGTCGGGCGAGCAGCACATCATCGGGATCACCTTGCCGGTGTCCTCGACTTCCTTGCGAAAGCGCGGCCAGTTGCTCTCATCAGCCATCTCGAGAAAGCCAGCGTACCATTCGAGGCCCTGCACATCGAGCTTGGAGGCGAGCTGAATCCATTCGGAGACGGTCATGGTTCCTTCTTTGCAGAGAGCCTGCATGAAGGCTTTGGGGAAGGCGGCGAGTTTGGGCATGGTGGTTATTTGGAGGGAATGGTGGAGGAATCTTTGGGCGGATTGCGACCGATGAAGGGGTGCTGTTCCAGATCAAACACCTGGCCGCTGATAGGTCCGCATTCATCGGCCAGCAGCCAGGCCGCACAGGCGGCGATCTCATCGGGCCACAGGATGCGTCCGGCAGGGGCATAGACTTTCGGCAGATCAGCATACCAGTCTTCGCGCAGGCCGTGTTCGCGTTTGCGTTTGGCCTCATTTTCCGTGAGCACCCAGCCGGGATTGATCTGGTTCACCCGCACACCATCTTCGCGCATGAGCGTGTCGCCCAGATTGCGGGTCAGGGTCATGAGCGCACCTTTGCTGACGCTGTAGGGCATGAGGTTGGGCTCACCGCTGTAGGCATTCACGCTGCCGATGTTGATGACACTGCCGTGCGTTTCGCGCAGGTGCGGAAGCGCGGCGCGGATGATCAGGTAGGGCACCACGCAGTTGATCTCCAGCATGCGGCGGAACCACGCACCATCCGTGGTTTGAAGATTCCCCGTGCCCACCTGCGCGGCGTTGTTGACGACCGCATCAATTTTGCCAAAAGCCTTGATTGCCTGATCCACCAGCAACTGCGGCGCGGCTTCGTCAGCGAGATCTTTGATCACAAGCGTGGCATTATCCGAGCCGAGCTCCGCGACGGTTTGCTCTCCCAGATCCTGCTCAAGACCATGGATGAGCACGCGGGCTCCTTCCGCGACGCAGCGTTTGGCGATGGCTTTGCCGATGCCGGTGACGCTGCCAGTGACAATGATGACTTTGTTTTGAAGACGGGACATGTTTAAGAATCAGTAAAAGGACCGGAATTTTGTTGGGAGAGAGTTTCACGTACGCGCTGACCGTTCAGCGATGCGACCGAAGTTTTCTGCTTCAAACTCATCGCCGCCGCACAACCCGCCGCCTCACCAAGGGCCATGGCGGTCACGGTCACACGGGTGGAGGCATGCGCGCCACGGGTGGCACTGTGGCAGCGGCCCGCGACCAGCAGGTTTTCGATTTGCTGCGGCACGAGCGAGCGATATGGAATGTCGTAAGGACCAGGCTGCACCTTCTGCGGATCAAAGTCGTTCGCACTGCCGACAACGGTTTTGTTCGGATGCAGATCGAGGTACCAGCAGCCGGTGGCAATCGCATCGTCAAAGCGACGCCCCTGCATGATTTCCTTCTCGTTCAAAATGTGCTGGCCGATGAGCCTGCGCGATTCACGCACGCCGATCCATGGATAGGCTTCGAGAAAGTAGGAGTCCGCAAAGGCGGGAATATCACGCTTCCACGCACGATGCATGGCCAGCGCATCAGCCCGGCCCTGCATCTCCGCGCGGCTCAAATCTGCGGCATCGGTGGGATTCGCGGGAACACGCACACCATGAACATAAACCTCATCGTTGGAATACATGAACATCACGCCCGGCCCATAGAAATGTGGCAGCTCGCCCAGCTCCTGCGCTTTCACCAGCGCAGCACGGCAGAGCTTGCTGATGTCCGGCACACGCTGAACCTTGCCGATGCGAAAATGCAGCGTCAGCGGCTGCACCTCGGCGCTTTGTTCAGTGGGCGCACCCGCACGGGCGGCCACATCGGCATCGCCGGTGCAGTCGATCACCACCTTCGGCTTGATGCGGACCAGTCCGTCCTTGTTGGCGATCACCACCGAGGTCACACGTCCATTGGCGGACTCCGCATCACACACGAAGGAATTGAACAGCACGGTCAATTTGTCGCCACAGGCCTGCAGTTCACGATCCAGCAGAACTTTGAACTCAAAGGTGTTTGGTATCGTGGGATTGTGCGGTTTGATCTCCATCGCATCGGCTTTGCACACACCAGTCTTGGCCAGTAACTCCAGGGCGATGCCACGCACGACGACGCGATGCGTTTTGATGTCCGCTATGCCATCAAAGTAGGGCAGCCCCACGCTGGTGATGATGCCGCCTGCAAACGGGGCCTTTTCCACCAGCAGCGTCTTCGCGCCATTGCGTGCGGCACTCAGTGCCGCCGCCGTGCCTGCACAGCCGCCGCCGCATACCAGCACATCCGTCTCGATCTCGCGCATGGGGGCTTTCACAAGCGTCTGATCCGCCGCCACCGCAGATGCCATGGGGGCCACCGCCGCGACGGCAGACGCCTTCACGAAGGCACGCCTCGTGCTCTGGTCACTGCTGGCTGGGTTGGGATTCATGACAGTGAGCATAACGGAGACACACCCTGCAGTTCCACGACAAAGTCTGTGCGAAATGCGTCAATGATTTTAAGCTTGGGAAAATCCACGGTTTCACCTATCATTTTCGCATGAAAATCACCCGTAAAGGTCATGGTTTCACGCTGATAGAGCTGCTCTTTGTCATCGGCATCATTGCCTTGCTTGCAGCCTTGGTGCTTGGCAGCGGGAATTCGGGCTCTGCGAGGAGGAATGTGACGCGGAGTGCCATGCAGCCGATCGAGGCCGCTTTGGACCGTTATCGCGTAGAGCACGGCGAATACCCCGAACCGGTAAATGCGGACGAAACGGCCGAGATCGTGCCTGGGAAGATCTATCGAATCGGGGCCGCCAGGTGCCTGTATCAAGCTCTGCGTGGAGACGGCAGTGATGCAATCAAGGGGGCCGGTTCCGCAGAAGCTCAGTCAGATGGAAAAGTCAGCACAGAAGAGGTCAAAAACGTCATAATCCAAGACCTTCCGGAGGTCTTATGGCGCAAGGTGGGCGGCAGCTACATTCTTGTCGATGCCTTTGGGCGCCCATTCCAATACATCAAGGCCGACAGCGAAAAGAAAAACAGCATCAACAGCACCTACGACCTCTGGTCCTATGCTGAAGACGACAAGAACGTCATGGCCAAATCCAAAGAAACCGAGGCCAATGCCAGCCTCGGCGCCAAATGGATCAAAAACTGGTGAGAGGGAAACTCGTCTGATTATTTCGCCACGCCCTTGATGCTGAAGTCGTCATACTTCACGTCAATGCGGTTGGTGGTGAGACTCACGACCGTCTTGTGATCATGCGCGACACCAGGGGACTGGAAACTGCTGACGACCTTGCCGTCGATGCTGGTTTCGACCACATCGTTCTGAGTGCGCACGGTGAGCGTGTGCCACTCTTTGAGAGACACTGTGGTGGGCACCGACTTCGTCCATTTGAGCATGTTGGCCTTGTCTTCGGCGGTCAGCGTAGGAGGGACCGTCTTCTTGCGCGCGTAGATGTCGTTGCTGAAGGTGCCAGCCTTGGCATCGGCGACCACGACTGCCTTCGGATTCACCGAGATGCTGCAAATGTGCCCTGCGTGAGCGCCTTTGTAGTCCTTGTCATCGAGCCAGACATTGAAGCCCTTGGCCTGATCGCTGACGAATTGGAACTTCACAGACACTTCCAGATCCGTCTCAGGAGCGATTCGGATCACATCCACCGCCGCGTGATCCGACTCCGGCGCTGTGATGCCCACCAGCACGCCGTCTTTCACCACGCTGGAGCTCTTGTAATGGCCCCAGGCTTTGCCGAAACCGTCGGAGGCGAAGTCATCCGAGAAAATGACGCGTGGATAATCAACCGCAAACGCGGCGGTGGAGAGCAGAGCTAGGCAGAGAATGGATTTCATGGCTGGTGGTGGGTGAAGAAAGAAGAACGGCAGAGCACCGTCCATCACACAGGCTATTTGACGAACTTCTTCATAAAGTCCAGCACCGAGCGGGTGAAGGTCCATTGCCCTGTTTCCGGCAGGCACTGCGATGGGGCGCTCGCCCAAGACAGTGCCACAGTCGATAGAAATCGCATGCTCATGCGATTTCAAAGGAATGGAGATGATCCGGCGATCACACCGGACGCAGCACGCTCTTCACCACTTCGCCCTTGTGCATCTTCTCAAAGGCTTCGTGCCATTCGGTCACGGGCCAGACACCACCGATGATCGGCTTCACGTCAAACTGGCCGCTGCTGAGCAGGGCGATGACGCGTTCCCAGATCGGCCAGTTGTGGCTGAAACTGCCTTGCAGCGTGATGTTCTTCTGCACCAGCGGGTCAAGGTTGAAGCCGAGGGGCTGCGGGCCCCAGCCGACTTTGCTGATCCATCCGGCAGGGCGCACGATGTCGAGGGCGATCTTGAGCGTGATGCTGGCGCCGGCGGCGTCAATGACGCCATCACAGCCCAGACCGTCGCGGTCAGTGGCCCACGGCTTGGCATCGCCGATGATGACTTCGCAGCCGTACTGCTTTGCGATTTCCAAACGATGCGCATCCTGTGGCAGGCCGACAATGGCAACCTGTGCACCGCAAAGGCGCGCCATGGCAGCACAGAGAATGCCGATGGTGCCTGGGCCGAGCACGACGACGCGGTCACCGGGCTCAATGCGTGCATTTTTCACCACAGCACTGTAGGCCACGCAGCAGGGCTCGGTGAGGCAGGCCTGCTCAAAGGGAAGCTGATCCGGCACATGATGCAGGATGCGGCTGGGCACGCGCACATACTTGGTCATGGCTCCGTTAACGCCGTAGCCGAAGCCCTTGCGGGTCGGGTCCAGGTTGTAGAGACCACGCTTCGTCATCGGATTGTTCGGGCTGATGATGGCGGCGGTTTCGGAGACGACGCGGTCGCCTTCCTTCCAGCCTTCCACATCCTTGCCCACTTCGACGATGCGTCCGCCGAACTCATGCCCGAGCACGACCGGATAATTCACCGGCCAGGAATGGTCAGCGGTCCACTGGTGAAGGTCGGAACCACAAACACCGACATTCGCGACTTCAAGGAGCACGTCCTCGCTGCCGATGGTGGGCGTTTCGATTTCACGGATTTCGACGGAGCCTTTTTCAGGCGCGTAATTGACGACGGCGGCGGATTTCATGGTTTGGAAGGATGTTGAAAATTAAAACGCAGGAACGTCCTGAGCATGCACGGCTTCGCAAATCATGCGCAGCGAAGCTTCGAGATTGCCGTCGGCCGTTTTGAAGGCATCGGCATCAATAGTGAGGGGGGCACCGAGAACGACCAGCGGGGCACCGTATTGAGGGCACTTGATGGCCTGCTCCAGGCTGAGGCCGCCCACTGCCTGAACAGGGATTTTCACGGCGTTGCAAACTTCACGGAGTTGATCCAACGGGCTCGGCATGCGTTTGCCTGCAGCGGCGATGCCCCGGCGCTCATCGTAACCGATATGATGGATGACGTAGTCGCAGCCGAGGTCTTCTAGAAACTTCGCACCTTCGATCATGCTTTCGCAGACCATGTTGTCTCCCATGACCTTGCAGCCGAAGTCGGCACCGGCTTTGACAACGCACTTGATCGTCTCGGCATGCGCACGGGCCATGACGACCACGTGGGTGGCGCCGGCCTTGGCCATCATTTCAGCTTCGAGGTAGCCGCCATCCATTGTCTTGAGATCGGCGACGATGGGCGTATTTGGGAAAGCTTTTCTCAGGGCGCGCACACCGTGGAGGCCTTCTGCAAGGATGAGAGGCGTTCCGGCTTCCAGCCAGTCCACACCGGCGCGCATGGCCAGGGCGGCGGTTTCGAGCGCTTCGTCGATGTTGGTGAGGTCGAGGGAAATTTGAACGATGGGTTTCATGGGCGATTGTGGGGACCAGATTAACGCAGAACCCGGCGGTGGCGTCACGACAAAGATCATGCGAAATGCGACAGGCGGGCGCGGCCGGGCGATTTGCCAAATTTGTGGTGTCAGTGGCGAATGAACTGGCGAAGGGGCAGCAAGCACTCAAACTCTGCCTCCTCTTCCATGAAATCCCAGACTGCCGATTTTTCCCGACGTCATTTTTTGCGCGCTGCCCTTGCCGGTCCTGGGCTTCTGCCTGCCGCCACATGGGTGTCTACTGCGGAAGGCAAAGGCGATACAGGGACTTTTGATGAACCCAACCGCAGCGTGGCGCTGGTGCATGATGCGGATGTCATTGTCTGCGGTGCGGGCCCGGCCGGTGTGGCGGCGGCGGTCGCTGCGGCGCGGGCGGGCGCACGGGTGCGTTTGTTTGAAACGAATGGCTGCCTCGGCGGTGTCTGGACGGCCGGCTTGCTCACATGGATCTTTGATTTCGACAAACCCGGCTTCACCCGGGAGATCACGCGGCTGCTTGATGAGCGTGGTGCACGCCGTGGCGGCGATCCAGGGCGCTTTGTCTATGAGCCAGACGAAATGAAGCTGCTGCTGGAGGATCTGTGCACTGAGGCAGGGGTGAAGTTTCGTCTGCAAACGCGGGTGGTGGCAGCCTATCGCGAGGGCCGGCAGCTCACCACGGTGATCACAGAATCACGCTCGGGCCGTGAGGCCTGGCAGGCTCCTGTATTCATCGACACCACCGGCGATGGCGTGCTGGGAGCCCTCGCTGGCTGCAGCTGGGATTTGGGCAGGATGGGGCAGGAAGACAAGTCGGCGGAGTGCGCCTGCCAGCCGCTCACCATGAATGCCCTGGCCGTCGTGCGTGACGTGACGCAGATGGGTAAGTACATCTCCTTTTATCAGGGCGACCTCAAGTGGCACGTCGAGGCAACTGCCAACTTCAAAGCGGAAATCCAGCGCGCAGGCGTGGATCCTTCCTATGGCATGCCAACCATTTTCCATGTGCGCGACAACATCGTGCTGCTGATGCTGAACCACGAATACGGTGTACGCCCCGATGATGCCGATGCCATGACCACCGCCACGGTGCGCGCACGCAAGGAGATCTTCACCATCACCCGCGCTCTGCGGAAGCTTGGTGGCGTGTGGGACGGCCTGCAGGTCGTGGCCACGGCAGAGCAGATCGGCGTGCGTGATGGCAGGCGCATCCATGGCCGTTATGTGGTGAAAACAGAGGATCTCACCCAAGGGGCACGCCATCCTGATGCGGTGGCACGTGTGACCTTTGGCGTGGACATTCATGCGAAGAGCAAGGCGGACAACGACAAGCTGACCATCGAGCGCGGTGGCGTGAAAAAGTTCACGCCCTACGACATCCCTCTGCGTGCTCTCATCGCGAAGGATGTGGACGGCCTCATGATGGCAGGACGCTGCATCAGCGGGGATTTTGTGGCACATGCGAGCTATCGGGTGACGGGCAATGCCGTGGCCATGGGAGAGGCCGCAGGAGTCGCCGCGGCCCTGGCCGCGCTGCACAAGCAGCAGCCGCATGAGGTGCTCTGGGAAGACTGCCGGGTGATGCTGGAAAAGATCGTGCGCTGATACCCGCGGGACAGTTGCGCGTTGCCTGCGCTGCGCCATCCTGTTTTCTGTGACGACCACCCGGCGATCTGATGTGCCCTTGAGACCCCGCATGCGCCCCAAGCGCTCAGCGGCGGAAATCGCACGCTGGCGGAAGCAACGGGCCGCATGGATGGCTGCGCTGGAGCCGACGCTGCTGTTTCAGCGGTTGTTTGACCACATCCCGGGAGTTTATTTCTTCGCCAAAAACAAGGCCGGGCACCTCATGTTTGCCAGCGAGGGGCTGATGCAGCGCTACCAGATGCCGGACGATTCTGAGATCATCGGGCGCACGGACTTCGATTTGAACCCGGATACGATGGCGCAGGCCTATGTGGATGACGACAAACGCATCCTGGCTGGCAAGGTGGACGTGATCGAACGCGTGGAGCTGTGGTGGGACTCCCAAGGAATCCCAGACTGGTTTCTGGTGACGAAGCTGCCGCTCTTTGATTCTAAACGCCGGGTCCAGGGTGTCATGGGCACATTAAGGCGTCCTGATGAAGCGGAGCGCAGATTGCCGGTGTTTCAGACCGTGGCGCAAGCGGTGGAGATCATCCGGCATGACTACGCGAAGCCGCTCTTGATTGAAGACGTGGCGAAATCCTGCGGCCAGTCGCTGAGGCAGTTGCAACGGCGGTTTCAAAGCGCGTTTGGCATCACCCCGCAGGAGTTTCTGATCAAGACGCGGGTGCTGGCCGCAGTGCGCCTTCTGGAACGCACGACGCTGACCGCCAGCGAGGTGGCGGAGCAGTGCGGTTTTGTGGATGCGAGCAGCTTCACCCAGCACTTTCGCAAACGCATGGGCGAGTCACCGGCGGTGTATCGGCGTGCGCGTCGATGAAACTCAGTGCAACTTGTCGCACAAGGCCAGCGCCTTCAGAGCCTGAGTCGTGGCGATGTAGGTGATGTAACTGTAGTTTCCACGATAGAGAGACTGCATCCACCAGCGGCCGGAGACGCGCTGCTCCTGCATCAGCCACTTGAGGCCGCGCTGGATGCGCTCATCGCTTGCTGGGATGTTGTTTTGACGCATCAGGACGATGGCAAAGGCGGTCATGTAGGCATCGCTTTCCGGCTTCGCGGCATCGGGCAGGCCGTTGATGAGTTTCACCACAGTGTCGCTCATTTTAAAGTGCCAGTCACCAACGGCCGACATGTCGCGCAAGGACCAGCCGCCATCGGCATGCTGTTTGGAGGACAGCAGAGCCAGCGCGGCATCGCGTTGGGCCTGTGGTACGAGCGCGGGCATGTAATGCGCAAGCTGGAGGCGCAGGATGCGGTCAAAGTCATTCTTTGGCTGTGCATCACGCAGCCAGGATTTCATTTTCTCGATGCGCGCGAGCAGTTCGGGGTCTTTGAGATTGGCAAGCCAGCCGGGCGCGGCGGTGGCCGCACGGGCGGCCTGCAGTGTGAGTTCGAAGTCGGTGGTGATATGGGGGATTTCGACTTCGCCATAGCTGACGAAGGAGCCGTCGGCAGACTGGCGCATGAGCATTTCCTGCAAGGAGCGCTCCGTGTGAGGGGAGAGCTTTCCTGTCACATGCTTGTCCCATTCGGCGAGACCCATGGAGCGCCAGATGCTCGTCCAGGAGCCGCCATAGTATTTGATGCCATCCTTTTCCGTTTCTTTCTGCGGCTTGACCTCTGCAGGCACGGTTTTGACGAAGTCTGCCAGCACCTCCTCCAGTGGCATGCCGAGCTGTTTTGACAAAGCCGGGCGTTCGCTCAGGTAGGGACCGGTGGTGTGGCAGTTCACGCAGGTTTTCTCGCGCACCCAGCAGATGGCGCCATCATCGAGGTATTTGGCGGCGGCTTTGATCGTATCGGGGCCAAAGGCCTTCACTTTCGGTTCATCGGCCGAGGGCAGACTGACTTGGATTCCTTCGGTCTGATATTGAAACTCGGGTTTGGGCTTCGGTTCAGCAAACACCACAGTGGTGGTCAGAAGGAGAAGATAGGCGTGCTTCATGCGTCTGCATGTACGCTGCGACGCTCGGCAATCAATCGGCCGAGCGAAATTGAGTCGTCTTCATAGAGCCAGCGGTTGAACGCAGTGGCAATCTGCGGCCATTCGTGGTCGAGCATGGCAAACCATGCGGTGTCGCGGTTTTCGCCTTTGATGATCATGTGCTGGCGGAAGATGCCTTCAAAGGTGAAGCCGAGGCGCAGCGCCGCATTGCGGCTGGGTTCATTGCGTGCATCGCATTTCCATTCCATGCGCCGGTAGCCGAGATCTTCAAAGCAGTGACGCAGCAGCAGGTAACAGGCTTCGGTGTTGGCCTTGGTGCGCTGTGCTGCAGGCGCATACCAAATGTTGCCCAGCTCTGCCACGCCATGCTCAGCGCGGATGCTCATGAGTGAGATGCTGCCGAGACAATGCTGAGCAGCAGCGTCACGCACGGCAAAGGCGATCACGTTCGGTGTAGCCTGCCATCCACGCAAAAAGACCGCCTGCTCTTCAACTCGGGCAAACGGTCCGCAGGGCATGTAGCGCCACAATTTGCGTGTGGTTTCATCGACGTGCGAAATGGCAAACAGTTCTGCCACATCCGCTGCGACATCGAGTGGTGTGAGCGTGATGAACTTGCCGTCAAAAGTTTGGGGGGAGGGCTGTGGTTTCATGGCAGTTGCTTCATCATTTTTGCCGTGTCACGATCGGTCTGGTCTGGGCTCTTTTCCAGCATGGCGATGACAGATGGTGCATCTTGTGGACGGTTTTGGCTGAGTTTGAATTTGCCTTCGAGGCGGGTGATTTCGATTTCGATGCCGACGATGCCTTTCATGAGGCCGTCGCGGAATTCGGCGGGGAGGGTGCCGTGCCAGCGGTTGGGGTGTTCGGCTTCGTAGAATTCGACGAGATCGTGCAGCATTTGCACAAATCGGTCATGGTCAGTGACGATGCGTGGAATGCCGTAGGCGTGTACGGCGGTGTAGTTCCAGGTGGGCACGGCGGGCTCGGTGACGTACCAGGCGGGCGAGATGTAGGCGTGAGGGCCGGTGAAGATGACGAGAACTTCGGAGTTGGAAAAATGGCGCCATTGAGGGTTGGCGCGGGCCATGTGGGAGAGCAGACAACCGTGCGAACCTTGTGTCGGATTCAGCAAAACGGGCATGTGCGTGGCCTGCGGAACTTGGCCGTCATGTGATACAATGGTGGCAAAGCTGTGCTGGCGCATGAAGGCGTTCAGGGTATTGCGGTCATCGATCTGGAAATGCGAAGGCGTGTACATTCAAAGCTGGTTGGAGACTTCCAGCAGATTGCCGTCGGGATCGCGAAAGTAAACTGAGAGGATGGGGCCCTGAGCACCGGTGCGACTTATTGGACCGCTTTCGATTGTAATGGATTGGGTTTGGAGATTCTGGATGACTTGTTCCAGAGGAGTTGTGGTGATGAAACAGAGATCGGCTGATCCCGGGCATGGTTGTGCAGCATGCGGATGAATGGGGGCGGACGCAGGATGGAGATTGATTTTTTGCAGGCCAAACTTGAGGGCGTGCCTGTCTGATCCAAAGACTTCATGGGTCATGCCGAGGACCTGTGTGTAAAAACGGACCGAGGCCTGCACATCGTGGACGGTGAGCACGAAGTGATCGATGCGTTCCACGATCATGGCTTTTTCTTTTCGGGCAGGGCGGGGATGGGGGTGACGTCGACGGGGGTGTCTTCGCCACGGAGGGTGTTGCCAATAAAGGTTTTGGCGCGGGCGATGACTTCGGGATGGCCGACGGAGCCGTGGCCGCCGTGGGTGATGGGGACGAGAAGGGTGGGGACACCGGCTTGTTTCAGGGCGGCGTGGATGGCTTCGGCGTGGAGATAGGCGACGCGTTGGTCGGCGGAGCCGTGGAAGGTGATGAAGGGCGGGTCATCGTCGGTGACGTAAGTCACGGGGGAGGCGGCGAGGGCTTCGGCGTGTTTTTCTTCGTAGTTGCCGCCGAGAAGGCCGATGACGGCATCGTCTTTGAGGACGGGCTTCATGTCTTTGTCGAACATGAGGGCCTGGGTGAAGTCTTCGGGGCCGCAGAGATTGACCACGCATTGAACGCGGCTGCTGAAGGTGGTGTTGGGGCCGAGGTCGCCTTCGAGTTCTTTGACGTCGCCGCTGGTGCCGATGAGGGAGGAGAGATGGCCGCCGGCAGAGCTGCCCATGACGGCGATTTTGTCGGGGTCGAGATTGTACTCTTTGGCGTGGGCGCGGATCCAGCGGATGGCGGCTTTGCAGTCATAGACTTGGGCGGGCCAGTGGGCTTCCTTGGTAAGGCGATAGCCGACGGCGACGGAGGCGTAGTCGCCGGTGCGAGCGAACTGGATGGCGGCGGCAGCGTAGCCGAGGCGGTCGCCGTTGACCCAGCCGCCGCCGTGGATGAGGGCGACGACGGGAAGGGGTTTGTCGGTATTGCGTTTTTTGGGCAGGTAGAGGTCCACCTTCTGCTTGGGGTTTTCGTTGCCGGCGTAGGATTGATCGAGGCGGAGTTCGACCTGGCTTTTTTCGGCGGCGTTTTGCGCGTTCTGTCTTTGTGCGCTGAGGTCCTGTGCCCAAGCGGATGACGTGACGAGAAGCAGAAGCGGAAGAAGGTGTTTCATGGTGGGCAGATTACGGGGAAGGCGGCGAAAACTAACGGCGACTGTAAATCAGCATCGGCATGCCGAGGATGGTTTCCTTATGGGAGCAGTCAAAGCCAAGTTTTTCCAGCACGCGCCGGGAACGTAGGTGATCGGGATGCACGTCTGCGAACAGCGGTTCCGCCGGGTGGTGTGTGTCAAACCATTCGAGCCAGGCACGGCCGACCTCGATCGCGTAACCCTGGCCCCAGTATGGTTTCGCCAGACGAAAGCCGAGTTCAATGCGTTTCCCATCGGGAAGATAAAACAAACCGCTGTCGCCCATGGCCTTGCCGGTTTCTCGATGAAGGATCAGCCGTTTGCTGAAACAATGAAGTTTTTGATGTTCGCGGTATCGATGGATGCGGCGGCGCGAGTCCTCCAGCGTGACGTCCGCGCCTCCTGGAATGAACTGCATTACCTCGAAATCAGAGAACCAGTCAAAGGCATGCTCGGCATCCGCTTCTTCGAAAGGGCGCATGCGGGTGCGCTCGGTTTCGATCCAGTGATGGTTCTGGAGTGGCATGGGAGAAGTCAACGACGTGAGAGTCTCCCGATATTGCATCCGCGCGTGAATTCTCATGGGCTAAAGGCCGGTGCCTTTCTTCCATGCCACAGCACATAACTCCGGCATCAGCGTATCTAGGTCTCCTCCGTGCGATAGGAAAAGTGGTTGGGACGAATGGCGTTGCGGAGTTGCTCTACGAGGTATATGTGGGAACTAAAGTAAGAAAAAAACGTGAAATAGTGTGGTATTAAACGGGGGTGTTGCCTATGACGCGCTTTTGCGCCAAAAAGAAATTCCCATGAACTCGCCACCTCGTTGGTGCTCGACAAATCTGTGCCCCAAAACGTTGTTGACGTACTCGACAGAATTGTTTTTCATCAAGTGGTTAGGCCCATCGATCATGCAACGCTTAAAAGTCATCCTACAGGGAATCTTATTGTGCCAGAGTCTGATCATTACGGAACTGCAGGCTATGGATATGGCGCGAGTCGAGACCGGCGTGGACAAGGCGTCTGCAGAATTCAAAGTGACGGGCCAAGGGGTTCTGGTTGCCGTGATGGATCGTGGAATCGACTGGCAGAATGACGACTTTCGCAATCAAGACGGCTCCACGCGTATCGAGTACATCTATGACCTCACGGATGATCGTGGGGCGAAAGCCCCGTTGAACACCTACGGGATGGGCACGATCTACACCAAAAGTGACATCAACCAAGCGATCGCCTCGAAGACGCCCTTGGCAACGCGTGATGCCGTCGGCCACGGTACCACCACGGCAGCGATCGCCTGCGGAAACGGTCGTAACAGCGCTGACCGAAAATACCGAGGCATGGCTCCAAATGCGTCCATTCTCGTTGTGAAGATCTGCGCTGACGGCACGCCTGCGCATGATGGCGAGGAGGCAGAGCCTTTCTTTTGGCAGATGAACCGAGTTGCGGTCGCCATCGATTTCATTACAGCGAAAGCTCGCGAACTCGGCCTTCCCTGTGTGATGGTCCTGAACGTCGGGTCCCAAGGGGGCGCGACTGATGGAAGCAGCGAGTTGTGCCGCAAGATCGATCAGACCGTGGGGCCGGGAAAGCCGGGCCTGATTTTTGTGACGGGCCCCGGCGATGAGGGAACGAAAAGAAAACACAACCGAACGACGCTCTTGAATGGCAATTCTGTCCCTGTCGGGACCATTTGGGACGGGGCTTCAACGTATCACAACATCTGCCCGGGAGATTATGTCCAACGCGTTCGTTGGACGGATATCGATGGCTATCCTCGTTCTCATATCGACGAGGGCAAGGTGGGCGAGATTTGGAAAGGCAGCAGCGTTGGCCCCACCGCGGACGGGCGCCTGGGCATTGATTTTTGCGCGCCGGGTGACAGCGTATTTACAACCTACAATCCGAGGTCTCATTGGGCGACGTTTCGCTTCAACGTGATCCAGGACGGCAGAGGCTTATATGGCAGGGCTAATGCGGTGAGTGCAGCCAACCCGATGGTAGCCGGAATTATTGCCTTGATGTTGGAGGCGAACGCACGCCTTGATGCAGTTACGGCAAAACGTATCCTTCAACAAACCGCCCGCCGCGACTCATTCACTGGGCAAACTCCGAACACAACTTGGGGATACGGAAAAATAGATGCATACGCAGCAATAAAGACGGCGAAGCAAATCCTTGAAAGCCGCGTGAAATCAAATCAGCCATAATTATTTTACAGCGTGCAGATTGAGCAGACAAGCCACTTACGATGGCCCAACAATGCGCTGAGCTTGGGGTCGTTAGGCGGCACTAAGCATCGTGAATATTTGGCTTCCACTTCTGGCGTGCAGCGGCCCGGGCGCAGGCGTGGCGATGACGCAGAGTGCTACCATTGGGTGGTATTGCGCCGCCATGTCGGGCGTCATCGCAGTTGCGCTTGTCCTCGACCATTTGCGCTGGCGCACGTTCAGCTACCGCATGGTGGCAGCGGTGGTGTTGGTCGCGATTCACCCGGCTTGGTGGATGGGTGTCACCCACGGAGATTGCGGCAACATGATTCGCCACACTTCTTACTGGCTGCTCGCTATTCTCGGCGCGATTCTTTTTACCACTTTTATGCCACTCGACGTGCCGCCTAACCATGCGTTGCAGCGAACTGCTCCGGGCGTCACAGCCTGTGCTCCCTCCGCAGTCGCTGAGCTTGGGGTCGTTCGGCAAATCAGAACTTTAAACACATAGCCATCTTGCTGCTTTCACTACTCCAAACACTCTCTGCAGCTGAAATGAGAATGAATCATACGGATGCCCTTGCCAACTACGTCCAAAAGCTCAACACGCACTCCTGGGACGAAATTGCTCCCCGTGTCACTGATGATGCCGTGTTCATCTTCACTGAAAGCACGTTTGTAGGGAAGGAAGCGGCCAAGGCCGCTTTTGAGAAGACCTTCACCTTGATTCAGGAGGAGGAGTATAGCATTCACGACGTATCTTGGACTGCTGTGACGGAAAGAATGGCGTCCTGCCATTACGAATACAGGTGGAAGGGCCTGATTGACGGCCAAAAATCGTCTGGGGGCGGTCGTGGTACATCGATTTTACTCAAGGTTGATGGCCACTGGTTGATCGCTCATGAGCATTTGGGTCCTTACCCCCGCAAATCATGATGCCCAACAAAGCACTGGTGCCAACTTTCGGGCGGCGTTGCAATCCTTTGGCGATTTGGCGCATGATTCCGCCGCCCTCGATCGACACAATTTAAACGTTCGCTAAAAAACATCCCATGAACAAAATCAGGCGCATCAACTGGATCGACATGGTCGTCGACAACCCGGATAAAACTTCACGGTTCTACGAAAGTGTTCTTGGACTCGAGCGATCTCCGGTAGAGGAGGATGCAGAGCATACATCGTATTTGGTTCAGGACGGAGGGCAGGAGGTGCTCGGAATTTGTGACTCCGCCGTCTTTCCCAATTGGGTCTCAGGCTGGCTGCCCTATATTGACGTTGAAGACTATGAACGAAGTGTTTCGCAGATTGAAGCTGCCGGTGGGCGCATCCACCAGGAGATGACGGTGAACTACAATTGGAAGGGGCAACAAATGTGTCTGGCTATAGATCCATCTGGAGCGCCGGTCATGATATGTGAATCTCAACGATGAACGAGGGCGAACAAAACGGATGCATGCAACGGCTCGTATGTCATCCGTCTTGTCATCAACGCTTCCCCCCCGCCGTCGCCTGATCCGAAACGTTAGGCCCTTCACCGCGCCGTCCAAAATGCCTTTTGATCAAAACAAACTGCGAACCATCCTTGCGAGGGTCGCTTCTGAAGAAGTCATAAGTTTCGCCGAACGTCATCAAGGTGAGCAATTCTATGGATTTGCATTCGATTGCAATTCAGATTATTTCCAAATTCTTCTGGCTTATAACACAGAACAAGCGCTGCAGGACATGGCGAAGAGACTGAAAACGGCTCCGCTGAAACCATTTCTGCCAAAGTTCGATAAGATGATGGAGGAGAAGTTTGGTGTAAAACCAAAGAGGCTATTCCACGACAAGTCGGTCACTGAGATCGTTGAGCTATTACGATGGGAATGCGCGGACTGGAAATACAGAGCCGTCTACAATTGCGACGACAACCCGGAGTGGGCGGCTTTAGCAACAGTTCTCTCTGAAGAAGAGGACAGCGATTCAAATAGAGAAATGTTCTTGAATGCCGTGTGCCACGTTCTCCAAGACATTCGGCCTGCTCTCGATTGTCTGAATCGAACAAGGGATTTCCGTGCTTTCGTAATAGATCATGACGAAAGTGCCGAATCAGCATGGGCAAGACTGGAAAGACTGCAGACTCATGACGGGGCTTAACAAAACGGATGCAGGCAGGGGGCTCGTATGGCATCTATCGAGTCACCGACGGTTGCGGCTCGCCGTCGCCTGATCCGAAACGTTCGTCCAAAGATTATAGTCCAACTAGATGAACCACAAGATACCATCGTTGTTCTTTGCACTGCCCGCAGTCTTTATTGTCGTTGGTGGCTGCTTCACAGCATGGCACATTCGAGGGTTTGTTTCTGCATATCTGGCCAGTTCCTGGCCAAGTGTGCCGGGCATTATTCAATCATGCGAGGTAACTGAGCCTCAAGGACAGAGAGTCTTAGTTTATGAAGTGATTGTGACCTATCAGTATGAGGTTGGCGGTCAGAAATTGACGGGGAACCGTATCCATCCCACTTACCCCGCTTACACTGCGGATGCGAACTACGACTCGCACTCTGATCTGGCCCGACGCCTATGTCCTGGAACCTCCGTTCGAGTCTTTTATTCGCCGTCAGACCCCAGCCGGTCGTATTTGGCCACGGGGTTTGTTTCAGCCAGCTTACTGCCTGTGGTTGGAGGGTTGATATTTTTAGGTGGCGGCGTTGGTTTTGGACTGCTCTTTTGGTTGATGAACTTCGCCAGTCATGACTATGCACGACTGATAAAATGAGCGCCAAACACGAAGTGCCCACGAGGGCGAACAAAGCGCGGCACCCAACCCTCCGGGCTGATGTGTCGGACTTGGCTTTTTCCAACTCCAACCTTCAATCTGCGTTCGACGCGCCACCGCGCCCAGAGGGTGGGTGCGCTTAAACGTTCGCCCAAGACCCAGCCAAATGCACGCCATCCGAACCAAGCGAAAGCATCTCGGCGTCTTTCTCCTGATTGGAGTGCCGATCGTTGTCAGTTATTTTGTCATGGCGGTCACTCAAAATGCGCCTTGGTGGAGCTACTGCTTCATGCTTGTTACGATGGCCTTTCCGCAGGCGCTCCTCGTTTATCAGTTCATCACCGACGCTCCGGTATTATTGATTGAGGACGGATACATCACCATTCCCCGCCTGATGTTTCGGCCGATTCGAATACCTCTGAGGCATGTGCGCCATGCCCGGATTGTCCGCATATCTAACTGCGAAGGTGAGGGCAATCTATTCGAGGTTGCATTGACCATTCTGCCGCCGGAACTCGCACACTTGCACAACACCTTCGCTACTCGTGCGACCATCAAGGATTGCAAAAGGTATGGCGGATATCAACCGCCTGAAGAACCGTTCTTGATACTCCAGACCCAGATGCTTGATATATCGTTTCCCGAGTTCAATGATTTGATTGAGGCTGAGCGTCTGAGGGCGTTTGGTTCCGCCGTTGACCGGACCGATTCCGAGGCAGCTTCGTCCCATGCATGACCAGTATGAGACCGGACCAGCAAGCAAGGGCGAAGAAAACGAATGCAGGCAGGGGGCTTGTATGGCATCTGACGTGTCATCGACGGTTGTCGGCGCCCCCCGGCGCTGCCCTTCGGGTTGCCTTCTGCAAGCTAAGTCGCTCTGCCCCAATCCCGCTCGCCGTCGCCTGATCCGAATCGTTCGCCCAACCATGAGAATTAACGTGCAGTCTGACGTTCCGAGATACTGGCGACTATTCGCTTTGATAGTTGTCGGAACCGTATGCTTCGGATCGCTTCCGTGGTTCGTCGGCACAGCATCTGGGAGGACACAGGGCTTCCAGGCTGTTGTCTTCACGATTGCTGCTATGACGGCTCTCGTTGCGATCATCTACCGACCGCGCGGATTGACCTTGGTTGGAGATGCTGACACCATTGAGGTTACCGATGACGCTGGCCGGGGAGCATGGCGTTTCCTTACCTCCGAAGTATGTTCGATTAGACTCACCCCCAACGGACACATTTTGTCCCATCCTCTATACTGGCTTTGCGTCACACTTGAATCGTGCGAACAAACAATCGGTCCAATATTGTTGACTGAGCACCCGCCACTGCGCTTGCAAACCGAGATTGAGCGTTTCCTAGACGATTTGAGACTGCCAGAACTACAACGATGACTACTTTGATCACAGCCGAAACAAGTGCGAACAAAACGGATGCAGGCAGGGGGCTCGTATGGCATCTGTCGTGTCATCGACGCTAACCGCTCGCCGTCGCCTGATCCCGAGTCGTTCGCCCAACTCAACACGCCACACGCCATGACAACCGCTGATCCAGCCCATTTGGCAGTCCAGACGAACCTTACGCCCGGCAGTGTGTTTGCCGGGGTATTTGAGATGGCACTGCGTTCTCGACTCTTGCGGACTGTGACCCTCGCCATGTTCGCCTGGGGAGTGATTTCCTTCTGCATTGGTCTATCACACGGCTCTAGTCCGACCCTTTCGAGCGCCTTTGCTGCCATTCTCAGGGTTGCTCTATTCGCCATGCTGCCGGTTTCATTTGCTCTTGTCGTTTCAGCGCTCTCAGCATGCCTTGCTGCTATCCAGCCTGGTGTGCTGGGAGGGCATCGCTTTGAGACTAGAGATGAAGGGCTCTTTGAGGCCACAGCAGCCAATCAGACCGTGACGAGCTGGTCATGCGTCAGAGAGATGGCCACTCTTACCGACAAGGTCGTCATACGACTTACCGGACTTCGTTTTCACATCATTCCAAGATCGGCATTCATGAGCCCTCAGCATGAGAGCGCCTTTGTTTCGGCTCTCATGCAGAGGCTAGGCCGTGGAGTCATGAACTGATGATCAGGCACCGCCATGTGCAAGACCATCGCGAGAACAAGGGCGAACGAAACGGACGTAGGCAGGGGGCTCGTATGGGATCTATCTTGTCATCCACGCCTCCCGCTCGCCGTCGCCTGATCCGAGTCGTTCGCCCAACTCAAGTCTGTTTTTAGCAATTGGAATGGGGAGCAAGGGTATGGCCGGAGGCAGAGGAGGGGCGGAATTTTTAACCACGGAATACACGGAACTTAGGATCAAAAAAGGGGGCAGGGGCTTTGAGGGAGCGCTGGGCGAAAGGAGGTGTCCGTTTTTGGCAAAGGAATGGCCGGAGGGCTTGTGAGGGATTGATCTTTTTGCACTGCGAGAGATTTGGAGAACGCAGAGAGGAACGGAATGGAACCATGGAAGATGGATCTAATTTGGTGGGGTTGAGTTTAATGTCTGTGATCGAGCGTGAACGCAGGGGATTGCGGTGGCGCTGATCGACAGACAGGAGTGTCTATCGTACTCCAATCCATCTGCGCAGGCAGAGTTTTGGGTGACATGAGCGCGATTTCTCGCGGGGCATGTGCTGCCGGCTTTCCTCACACCTTCCAGCCTTCACGTGCTGCGGGGCCGTGCATGAGGGCGGTGGCTTCTTCGTCGCCGATGATGCTGCGGGTTGCGGGATCGATGGTGAGGCTGCGATTCACGTGCAGGGCGATGTTGCCAAAGTGCATGGTCTCGGTGAGGCGGCCGCCGTAGGCGAAGTTGGAGCGGCAGGTTTCCTGGCCTTTGATGGCGAGCAGCCAGTTGTCCCAGTGGTTGGAGCGCTTCAGGTTTACCTTGGGCAGTGAGGTGCTGAGCTCCTGCATCTTGGCTTCGGGAATCACGCGGGGGGTGCCGGCGTGGGTGCCCATGAGGACGGTGGCTTTGCTGCCGTGAATGAGCGTGCCGCCATCCGGGAAGGTGCGCGCGGCATCGAGTTCCGGCGGACGTTTCAGAGCGTGGTCGGCGCCGTGGTACCAATGCAGTTTGAACTCGCCGCGAGTGGCGCTGGCGGGAAAGGTGTAGGTGATCTTGACCCTGGCTGGGAAGGAGAGCTTGCTGGGGCCGGAGGATTCAATCTCCACGCGGCTGGGGCAGTCGAGACCCCACACGTGATACGGCGCGTCCATGTTGTGGCAGGCCCAGTCGCCGAGCGTGCCGTTGCCAAACTCAAACCAGCCGCGCCACTGCGCGGGCAGATACTTGGAGCTGTAAGGCACCATGGCAGCGGGGCCGAGCCATTGATTCCAATCAAGACCGGCGGGCACTGTCTCCTCCGCAGGGCGTGCATCAGGGTAGCTCCAGATGGGGCCCGCCCAGCAGTGGGCTTCGTTCACATTCCCGAGAACACCGGCTTTCACCCACTCTTCGAGCACGAGAATGCCCCCGCCGGAGTGGCCTTGATTGCCCATCTGGCAGGCGAGCTTCGTCTGCTGCTCCAGTGCCATCAAATCACGCGCTTCGGCGATGCTGTGAGTCAGCGGCTTTTCCAGATACACTGGCTTTCCAGCCAGCATGCAGGTCTTGGCGGTGAAGTGATGCGTGTGGTCCGGTGTGGAGATGATGACGCCGTCGATGCTCTTGCCGTGCTGATCGAGCATCTTGCGGAAGTCGGACACAAAGGGCACGGCGGGGTTGGCTTTGCGTGACTCGGTGGCCCGTGCTTCATGCACATCTGCAAAGGCGGCGAAGTTCACGCTGTCGTTGTTTTGCAGGCTTTGCACCGCGTGCCAGCCTTTGCCGCCGGCTCCGACGAAGGCGATGTTGACCTTCTCATTGGCGCCGAAAACAGAACGCGGGAGGATTTGCACACCGGCGAAGGCAGCGGCGGTTTTGCTGAGGAAGTGACGACGGTTGGTCATGGGATGCGGGCGATGCTGGGGTGGTTTACACCAGAGATATGTAAGTGCGCGGGATTGAGACGGGCCGAGAGACTGGCATTTTTCACCGATCCTGTTTGGCCGATGATGGCTGTGCGCGACTTCAGAATGGCATCGAGTGTCCGCCCGTGACCTTCACGACCATTTTTGAGTCTGGCAGACTCGCCTGGGCCGGGGGTGTTTTCACGGTGATCTTGAAGTGCTCCTTCGCTCCTTTGGCAATGTCTGAACGAACATAGCTGGTCTCCTCATCAATGAAGTTTCCTGCTGCATCGTAGAACTCGGCCTCAACGGTGACACTCGAAAACGTGTGCGTGCCGTTGTTTGTGAGAAGTCCCACAATCTCAAGCGCGCTGCCGTTTGTTCGTTGCTGAATTTCCGTGATGGTAAGTTCTTTGGTGGGCTCTGCCTTGAACCAGAAAAGTTTGATCATCGGCAGGAAGCCGAGAAGCATGATGGGGATGATAAACCAGAGCTGCTTCTTACCCCACGACATGTTGAGGTTCGACATCTCCGCACCACAGTTGGAACACTTCATCTTGGCAATCATAGGATTCGTGAGGGTTGTTGCACGGGCGGTGTGCTGGTTGAGAGAAAGCCCGGATCAGGCGATGGGTAAACGGGAGGAGTTCATGACACAACCGATGTCTTGCGGGCCGTTGCCTGCATGTGTTTTGTTCGCCATCAGTGATTTGGTGGTTGTGCTCGTGCCAGTAGTCGAAGATCGATCTTGGTGACATCGTAGATACCGGTCTGCCACTCACAAGCCGTGACGGAGTAGCAACCCGTGGGAACTCTCACATAGGCTCCACCATCGCCGATGCTGAGATCATCCGGAACCCCCGAATCCCCTGATGGGCTGCCTCCAGCCACTACGTCCTCGGGTGCCCAAAGAGCCAGCAAGTATCCAGTATGAATCGTTAACCGGGCCAACTCCTCAGTGCCAAAACGATCCGTGGCTGCAGAAATCACGACCTGTTCACACTCCTGATCTGACCACGAACCATCGGGCCAGATACGAACTATCGAAAGATGCTCTGGACTCACCCGCACAATATCTGCTGTGCCTGGGCCGCCAATGTCCCACACAATCGCCTGATCATCTCCTATCTGAATCATCGTGAGAGTTTGTGCCCCCAAACTCTCGCAGGCTCGCTCGTAATCACCAGAATCTTGGAACGCTCCTCTCCAAGAGCGCAAGGTCTCATAGTCGGCAACTAGAACGGGGCCACCTTCGGATGAAACATGAGGCAAGGGCATGGTGTGCAGAGGTTGGCCGAATGCCCCGGCTCAGTCAACAGCGAGCGGGAAGCTTCGATGACGCGACAGATGCCATATGAGTTGTTGCCCACGTCTGTTTTGTTCGATGCCATGCGCGGCCTCGTTTGTCTCACCCCTCCAGGCCCAGCTTGTGGCGGCCTTCGTTGGTGAGGCGGTTGGAGGACCAGGCGGGGTCCCAGACTTGTTCGACGACGACGTGTTTGACGCCGGGGACTTTCAGTAATTGGGGCTCGACGGGTTTGGAGTTGCCGCCGGAGCCGAAGGTGAAAAAGCCGAGCCTGGGGCGGCCGCGATGGGGCATGGACATGATGACGTGGACGGTGTCGCCACGGACGCGGATGTCGTGCACGAGGCCGAGGTCCACGACGCTGATGTCGGCGGTGTACAACTGCTCGTCTTTGCATTCGCGCAGGGCGTCCCACAGGGCTTGCTTGGAGATAGGGCTGTCGCCGGCTTCACCGGGGCGGGCGAGGCGTGTGGTGGGCTTGGGCGGTGTGATGTTGCGTGGGATTTCGCCGGGAGAAAGGTGGAGAGGATTGGCGAGGCAGTGGCGCAGGGCTTCCAGCTTTGCGGGGCCTTCGGCTGCGGTGAAGGGGATGGCGACATAGGCGTTCTTTTGGTGCAGCACGGCACCGGCGGGTACGACTTTCTGGGGCAAGGGATAGCGGCTCCAGACATGGCCGTGCCAGCGGTAGAACATTTGCGGCGAGCCTGAATGCCGGGGCTCGGGCATGCCTTGGGCGGTGTGCTCGAGATAGAGGGCGACGAAGGAATCTTTGCTGTCTTTGTTGGCAAAGCCGACGGCCCAGATGTTGTCGCGCTGCTTGGGATCGACGGGTCCGCTTTGAAGTTTGCCATCGGCACCCATCCAGAGCATCTCGGTGAAGGACTGGCCTGAGAAGACCCACTCGTCATCGCGCAGAGCTGCGGCTTCGAATTCTTTGATGACATGCATGCGGCCGATTTTATGGAACCAGGGGATGCCAGCGTAAAAGCGGTACTCGACCTCGATGTGCAGGCGGCTGGGGGAGAAGACGGGATGCACGGGTGAATACGGAAAACCCCAGCGTCGGACGATGGTGCAAAGGGGGCCGCGAATGACTTCATAGTCGGGGCAGCGCTCCCACAAGGTGATGCGCAGTTTTTGAAAGTGACCGGCAGCGGCGTAGTCGTGCGCCCAGTCAATGCCCGGGGGCTCGCCATGACCTTCGCCGCCGGCGAAGAGTTCGAGGCCATGCTCGCGCTTGAGGGTCATCCGCTCAAGCTGTCCCATCTGGTGGGAGAGCGAGGCCTTGTAGGCGTCGTTTTCGATGTCGAGCGCGTAGCCTTCGCCGCGCGTTTCGAGGTCGGTCAGATAGGCGGGAAGCTCGGCATCGGGGTTGCCATAAAAGAGGAGGTAGGTCTGGCGCAGATGCGCAGCGCCCTCCGCCATGAAGAGCACGTGGGCTTGGCGCTCCTTGCCACGGCGCACCTCGCTGTGGGTCTGGCTGGGCACCTCAATGAGGCTGTGATCGGGCTGGATGCGGGCGACACGGACTTCGCGGGTGAGTGAGACGGCCTGCTCTGCCGCGCAACTGAGCAGCACCTCCACGGGCTCGGGCGCGCGGTCCAAGCCGATGGTTTCATCGAGGGTGAGCACTTTGCAGAACTGCCAGCCTGAAGCCCAGGTGCGCCATGCGGGAGGCAGCGCTGACACGGCTACAAACTGAGCGGTGGGGACGAATGGGGTGCCGTGGTCTTCGCCTTCCGCCTGAGCCTGCAGGGTGGTGCTGCGCAAGGAATCGGTGAGCGAGCGGACGAGGCGGAAGTCCTTGTTTTTCCAGGCTTCTTCCAGCAGGCGCAGCTTCGTTTCAAAGCTGTCGGTCTTTTCCCAGTAGGTGTTTTCGCTCATATTATTTGGTGGTAGGATTCGCCGCCGCCAACGATGAGCTCATGGTGAGTGCCTCGCAGAATGGAAGTGCGGCGAGGGTGAGGCGGATGGTTGAGGATGGGTGGGTCATGGCGGGCGCCTCTCAATGGAAGTCATCAGAGTGATGTCAGATAAAGAGCGGCGCTGAACCCGCATCCTTTCGAATTTCAGAAGCTTGGAGATGAAATGCCGGCAATGAGTGGTGCTTGGTTAGGGCACGGCATCGTGTTCGCTTTTGTCATCGCCGAGACATGGGCGACAAGGCAGTTTTGTGTCACCGCTACGCGGTTCCACGGATTGGAGACGACTCCGTATGAGTGAATCGTGGATTTGGCACCCGGGGCTATTGTTGTGACAACCCTACGGGCTTGCGCTGAGCGTGGAGACGGTGTGGCGGCTTGGATTTACAGAAGGCATGGTCGGCAGAATAGCCCCGGCAGTTGGCGCCAGCGCTTTGCCCGCCCTCTGTCGTTGATGTGAATTCTCTTTCATGAGGGGTTCATGGGAATAGCCGAATCTTCGCGCTCTGAACGGTCCAAACGAGTACCACGTAAGGCAGTAGCAGCGCTGCAAAGGGCAATAGCAACAAGACGGGTGATGTCACACGACCCAATGGAACCATGGTGAGCCCAAGGGGAACGCCAGCCAAGAAGACCACATAAACGATTCGCCGAAATCGAGCGCCAGCAGCAAGGTCAATCTGACCATGAACCTGACAATCCCGAGCGACACATGAAAGCAGTGTCCAGCCCAGCACACACTTGACGATCAATGAAGCCACCCAAAAGACAGTTTCTGGCAGGTAAGGTGTGGGAAGCGTGAGCACGGCAAGAAGTGCCGCCGCAATTGCAGTGATGCGGAAGAGCTTGGAGTAAGCACCCAGCATCCATGCGGCGTAGGCGATCATCGCGAATCCAATCGCTGGCACCACGTCAATCCCATCCATGGGGAACCCAAACATCTGGAGAATAAGGCCCCAGAAAATCAGGGAATACAGCGTCTTCGGATTCATGGTGAGGGACAGGGTTTTTTGGGTGAACGCTTCGGATCAGGCGACGGCAGGAGGGACGCGTCGATGCCACGACAGATGCCATGCAAGCCATGGCCTGCATCTGTTTTGTTCGGGCCCTTGGCTGGGTGTTGAGCGTGAACCGTGGATTTCATCACGGCTGTTGGGTTTGGGTTATGGATGGAACGCAGTTACGGCTTAGCGCAGGCCATTCGGATTACACGCGCTACGAGACGCTCGAAAGCGGCAGCTACTGTTGCCGCATTGATTGGCTCCAGTACTCCCCGCGTTGTCGGTCTTGCGCTCTGCCTTTGAGACAGTCTCAAACGGGTTCGAGTCTTCCTCGGTTGGCGCTGTCAAGTTTGCTCGGAGTGGCGGGGGATTGCGGATCGCCGCACAGGGACTGTGCGGTCCACTTTGCGGGCGCCTGGCTCGTATGAACTCTCCTAGCGTGCTTGCCGGAATCAGTTTCTGAAAACGCTCGGTTATTTAAGCGGTTCCAGTTTGAGGTTGTCGAGGAAGAAGGCGGTTTTGGTGGTGCCGAGGGCGCTGAAGAGGAGGTAGCCGGCGTTGGTCCAGGCGGGCTTGCACTTGAGGTCTGGGAAGGAGTGTTTGGTGCCGTCCTGGCGGGTGATGTCGAGGGACCATTTGCCGGAGGCGGTGGTGGCGGTGAGGGAGACGCGGAACCATTCGCCGGCGGGGATGCTTACCAATTGGACTTTGCCGTCGGTGCTGGCGGAGAGCTGGCCTTTCTGCCAGCGGAGGTAGGGGCCGTTTCCGAAGTCGCTGTTTTTGCCGCGGATCTCGAAGAGCCAATCGGCGCCGGGCTGGGCCATGACATCGAACTCGATGTGGAAGGTGCCGGCGTCCCAGGTGGTGGGGTAGATGTCGAGGATGGGATCGTAGCTGTGTTTGAGGTCGGGGGCGTCCTGGACTTTGAGAGCGCGCTTGGAGCCAAGAGTGAAGGGGGAGGAGGTTTCGTCGGTGACGGCGATGCTTTCGCCTTTGTTGTCGTGGGTGTATTTGGCACCGCGAATGCCGAGGGTGCCGAGGGCGGCGTGCTCGAAGTCTTGATTGATTTTGTATGCGGGTGCAGGCCAGGGTTTGGCGTCGTTGTCCCAGGTGGGGTAGTCTTGGCCCTTTGCGGCGAGAGTGCGCCATGCGGTGTCGGTTTTGCGCACGCCTGCGAGGGTGAGGTCCCAGGGCTTGAAGCCGATTTTTGTGGCAGGGGAGTTGGGCTTGAGGCGGAAGTCGCGCTTGGCGATGTCTGCGAAGAGGGGATCGGCAAAGAGGCTGTCTTTGTCGCGGCCCATCTTGCGCCACTCTTCCCAAGTGAAGTTTGTTTTGGTGAGCTTGGCGGGGACTTTGCCGTCGGTGGGCCAGTAGAGATTTTTGCGGAAGACGAGGCTGTCTTTGGGATCGCCGCGCTCGGGTTTGTCGAAAAACTTCCAGTTCCATTCGCCGCCATCGAGGAGGGGTGATGCGGGGTCCCAGACGACGATGTTGTTTGTGTAGCGGAAGCGGAGGCGGGCTTCGTTGCGCGAGGCCTGGATCTGGGCGGTGTGGCCGAAGGCGAAGATGTTGTTTCGGACGGTGTTGAAGTAGCCGTAGTGCTGATGGAATCCGGCGTTCCAGGTGTCGTGCACGAGGTTGTTTTCCATGAGGGTGTCGGCGCTGCCTTCGTCATTGTAGAGGCCCCAGCCGCCGTAGCGATGGCTGGCGACGTGGTGGACGTGATTGCCACGGATGATGGTGCCGGGGGAGGTGCCGAGGCCGTAGTAGCCGCCCATGTCGCTGAGGTAGGCCCAGCCGAGGTGGTGGATGTGATTGTTTTCGACGAGTGTCTCGCGTGAGGCGGTGTCGCCGTAGCCCCAGTTCCATCCGGCGCTGATGCCGGTGTAGTAGAGGTCTGCGATGTCGCACTGAGTGACGGCGCAGTGCTTGGTGTGGGTGAAGACGACGCCGCAGGCGCTGGGGTGGAGACGGCCGCCGTGGTGGATGATGGAGTCGTCGATGGTGATGTGATGATTCACGCGCTCTTCGTCGGGGCGTGCGATTTCGCCGACGTAGACACCGCCGCCGCCGAGGTCGTGCATGTGGCTGTGGGAGACGGAGGAATCAGAACAGCCGTTTTTGAACCAGATGGCGTGGAGGCCGGTGTGGGAGATCTCGCAGTTCGTGAAATGGATGTGGCTGGAGTCTTCGATTTCGATGCTGCCATCGCTGGTGGTGGCGGCCTGGCCATCGTGCAGGCCGTCGGCGGGGTAGAGGTGATTGCTGTATTGAAATGAGATGCCTTCGAAGCTGACATCGCACGCGCCTTTGATGGAGAGGAATTTGTCAACGACGGGGGCGGTGACTTCGGCCTTGGTCATGTCTTCGCCGGGGAGGGGCAAGTAGAGGACTTCGTTCTTTGCGTGGTCGAGGAACCATTCGCCGGGGGCATCGAGGGCGGCGCGGAAGTTTTCGACCCACCAGCGCTGGTCGGGTTCAAACTCGACGAAGGGATAGCGGGAGCGGCCTTTGATGCGGACCGCGAGGACTTCGTCGTTGAGTTCTTTGATGCGGCACTGGCCGACGGCCCAAGCGTGCGTGACGGTGAGGAGGACGGAATCGCGCTCCGTTTGAGGGATGTTTTTGAGGACGTCGTATTGCTCTTTCGCGATGGAGAAGGCATGGAAGTTCATGTTCTCCTTGAGGTCTGGGAACACGCCGGCGCCGACGGCTTCGGTGATGTGGTAGTAGCCTTTGTTGGGCGAGCGGGCGAGGGTGGCGCGGCGGCCATTGATCCAGAACTGCTCGAACTTCCAGGCTCTGTCGGGAAGGGGGGCTTTCCAGAGGCCGGCGTCGATTTTTTTCCAGCCGGTGATGGGTTTGCCGGCGGTGAAGGTGGCTTTGGTGCCGGACCAAGTGACCTGGGAGTCGTCTTTGCCGAGGGTGAGGGTTTCGGCGAGAGGGTAGGTGCCGGGGGCTACGATGATGCGTGCGGGCTTTGCGGCGGAGCGTGCGGCGTCACGGGCTGCGAGCGGCGTGGAGATGGGGCCGCTGGGGGAGAGATGAATGTCTGCGGCGGGGGCGAGCGAGGCTGCGGAGAGGGAAAGGGCGAGGAGTCGGGACAGCATGGGGCAGTGAAGCGGAGGGTGCTCCACTTCATGCCTCATCTGCGAAGCGCATACAAGCGCCGGCGCACTGCGTGAAATTGCCAGTTTACTGCATCATCTGGCGCACCGTGGAAGAGACAGGGTAAATCCAGACGATTTCCTCGGGGCTCAGGGTGACTGGCGGATAGAGAGGGTTCAGGCTGGAGAGGACGATGGAGTGGCCGTGGTCTGCGGTGCTGTAGACGCGGAAGAGGACGTCGCCACCAAGGCTGTCGCTGAGGCGTGCGATGACGCGGTTGCCGGTGTGCGGGAGGCTGTTGGGATAGAGGATGGCGAGTTCGCCATCGTGGTGCTGGGGGAGCATGGCATCGCCAGCGAGGCGCATGGCGAAGGCATCGGGGTCACTCACGCTGAAGGCAAAGTGCTCGGCGGCGGCGAAGGCTGCCTGAGCAGGCGATGCCAGTTCACGCGCGGCAGGGATGGTGAGCACGGGGAGGAGGGCGATGCGCGGCGTTACGGGCGCTGGAGCCGCAGGAATCGAGAAGGCTGGAGTGTGCGCCACAGCGGGTGCAGGTGCTGGCGCTGGCTGCGGTGGCGTGCTGACAGCACTGATGATTTCGTGCACTGAGGCAACGGCAGTTGCTGCGGTGGCGGCTGATTCGTTTTGAATCTCGGCTTCGAGTTTTTCGATCAGCTTGATGACGGGCAAGGAGGCATGGGCGCCATTTTCGATTTTGGTGACGTACTGGCGTGAGACGCCGAGGCGCTGGGCGAGTTTTGGACGAGTGACGCCCATTTTTTCACGCAGGGCGGCGACACGCAGAGCGAAGGTGGTTTTTGCGCGGAGGACGGGCTTCTCGACGGGTGTGACTGTGGGTGCGGGTGCAGGTGTTGCCTCAGGCTGCACCAAGCGGTCGAGAGCTTCAATGGCTGCGGGTGGGAGACCTGCCATTTCGGTGGGTGCAAAGGTGGTGTCAGGCTGTGGCATGTGCATGGCGAGCTGTTTGAGATTGGCGGCAGCTTCGAGTTTTTCGATCAATTGGAATACGGGTCTGGAAGGGGCTTGGCGACCTTTCTCCAAAACGGTGACATAACTGCGGCCCACGCCGAGCCAATGGGCGAGCTCGGGCTTGGAGACACGCAGCTTTTGGCGCAGTGAAAGGCAGCGGGCAGGGAAACCGACAAGCTTTTCTTCAGAGACTGGGGAGTGTGGCATAGAAGTAGGGGGTGATACCGATGGATGTGAGGAGGTATGCGACTGACATGCCGGGGGGGATTTGGCACGATGAAGTCCCTATGCATAATCTGCGCCAAAAGCGTGCCTGGTGTCTGCGCCGAGGGTAAAAAGGACAAAAGTACCAGACACAGGCACATTGGACCGTCGATTTTCATGCTGAGTCTCTTTTTGTGCAGGGGCAGGGGGCCGGCGGTTTGGCAAGAGGGGCTGCGAAACTCTATTTGCGATAGCAGAGTGGCAAAGTGAGTAATGGTGATTTTACTCGCTGTTAGGGCGCGTATCGGTAACAGTCCGCCGCGTTTTTCATGTCCCAGGAATCCTCATCCCAGCATCAACCCCCGTTTGACGTCCCAAGCGTCGAGGAGATGGCAGCATTGCTGCCGCAGTATGCGTTTGAAAAGCTCGCGGCCTTTGGTGGAATGGGAGCGGTGTATCGTGGACGTCAGGTGAGCCTGGACCGGCCGGTGGCGATCAAAATTTTGCCGCCTGAATTTGGCATGCAGGAGGACTTTGCGGATCGATTCAAATCCGAGGCGCGAGCGATGGCGAAGCTGAACCACACGCACATCGTGGGTGTGTATGACTTTGGCATCACCAAGGAAGGGCACCTGTATCTGGTGATGGAGTGGGTGGAAGGGCAGACGCTGCACACGCTCATTCAAAAAGGCAGCATTCCGGTGCGGAAAGCCGCGAGCCTGGCGATGCAGCTTTGTGATGCGCTGGCCTTTGCGCATCACCACAAGATTCTTCATCGCGACATCAAGCCGGGCAACATCATGATCAGCGAGGATGATCAGGTGAAGGTGGCGGACTTTGGTCTTGCAAGACCGATCACGGGTGAAGCGGAGGAGAATCCCTTCGGCACGCCGGACTACGCGGCCCCGGAAATTCTAGGCAAGGGCGCGGTGGATCAGCGGGCGGACATCTTCGCCGCGGGCGTGGTGTTGTACGAAATGCTGACGGGGCGGGTGCCACAGCAGCCACGGCGTTCTGTGATGGAGTTTGCTCCGCTGTCTCCGAAATGGGATGAGCTGATTGACCGGGCGACGCATGCGGATCCCACGAAGCGCTTTCAGGATGTGGGCGAATTTCGTGCACATATTGCGATGCTGATCAACCAAGGGGCGCAGCCGGTGAAGGTGGTGGCAGTGGAGGAGGCTGAGCCGAAGGGCAGAGGTGCAATGAAGCCGCTGCATCTGGGGTTGATCGGGGCTGCGGTGATTGTGTTAGGCATTGTGGGCGGGATGATGTTCAAAGGTGGGGCTGTGCCGGAGGCACCTGTGAAAACGGACAAGGTGGCCTCGGTTTCCAAGGCTGATGAGCCTGAGCAGCAGCCCAAGATTAAAAAAGTGAAGGAGCCGGCCAAGAAGGTGGAGCCTTTGGTGGTGGTGCCTGCTGTGGAACCGGAAATGAAAGAGCCGGAACCTGCGCCGAAGGTCGAAAAGATGGTCGCTGTGGCTCCTGTGCCCGTGCCTGCTCCGACACCCACACCTGCAGCGATGCCGCCTGTTGTGCCGGTGCCGGAAAGTCCGCAGGAGGTGATTCAGCAGCTGGAAAAACGTGATGCGGAACTGGCGCTGATGGTCACTGATTTCGCTGCTCAATGGCTGACCAACACGGAGCTAGGCACCGAGTCTGAAATGCAGAGCCTGGCTGACAAATACATCCCGGCGCTGCAACGCAGTCTGACCAGCCTGATGCCGCAGCAGCGTGATTTTGTGCTCAGTGAAATTTCCCACATTGCGAATCATGAGCCGCTGGACGAGCCGGATCAGCTCTGGCCGGAAGTGCTCAAGACGCTGCGCAAAGCGTACGACACCCAGCGCGAGACGATTCAAGGACGTGCGGACATGGCGGCGCAGAAAATGCGTTCGGACCAGTGTGAGCTTGTTTTGGCGAAGGCCCGTGAACGTACGGCCGCAGGTAAAGAGGAAGCGGCGAAACGTGCGGTACTCGTGGCAGCGGAACTTGCGAAGCTGAAGACGGCTCCGTCCATGAAAGCCCTGAGAGAAAGCGTGGCCGGCGCAACGGGGGTGGGCACTGCACCGGCGACGGTCGCAGAGCCTGTGCGTTGAGCTGCCATTACAGGACGGACAGTTAGGAAATTTTCCTCGCGGCAGAAGCTGTAGAAGGTTATGGATCAGGAATGTCCGAAGAAACTACCCCCAGCGAGCTGCCTTCGTTTGATGTCCCGAGCCTGGAGGCGATGAACGCCTACCTGCCGCAGTTTCAGTTTGAAAAACTGGCGGCATGCGGCGGCATGGGGGCGGTGTACAAGGCGTATCAAGAGAGCCTGGACCGGCGGGTGGCGGTCAAGATTTTGCCGCCGGAGTTTGGGGCCGAAAAGGAATTCACCGATCGTTTCAAGATCGAGGCGCGCGCGATGGCGAAGCTGAATCACACGAACATCGTGGGTGTGTATGACTTTGGCATCACGGCGGGAGGGCACCTGTATCTGGTGATGGAATGGATCGAGGGGATGTCCCTGCACGATCTCATTCACAAGGGGAGTCTTTCACTGCGGAAGGCGACGAATCTGGCCATGCAGTTGTGTGAGGCGCTGACCTTTGCGCATGAGCACCAGATCATTCATCGTGACATCAAGCCGGGCAACATCATGGTCAATGACAGCGACCATGTGAAGGTGGCGGACTTTGGACTGGCGCGGCCAGTGTCCGACGAAGCGGAGCAGGAGAACCCCTTTGGTACGCCGGATTATGCCGCGCCTGAGATTCGTGGTGGCAGCGTGGTGGACCATCGGGTGGACATTTACGCCGCAGGTGTGGTGCTCTATGAGATGCTGACCGGCACGATTCCGGGGGAGCCGCGGCGCTCGGTCACGGAGTTTGCCAAAATTTCGACGAGGTGGGACAGCATCATCGCCAAAGCCATCGACGCCGATCCGGAGAAGCGGTATCAGGACGCGGGTGAGCTTCGTGCGCACATCAATGTGGCGATGAAGCAGACTGCGGAGCCTGGAGCGGTTCCCGGCGATGTCATGGCCATCGATCTAGGCATAGGCATGGGAACAGCGTCGAGAGCAGGCATGGGTGCGGGCTTGGGTGCAGGGTTGCGTTTGGGTGCAGGCTCGGGTGCGGCTGCACCGGCTGTGCCGGCTGCACAGGCAGTACGTGCACCGGGACCGGGTGTGCCTCGCGCGCCGGGTGTGCGCGCGCCAGGTGTGCCGGCGGCAGTCGAGAAAAAGAAAGCTGCTCCGCCACCAAAGCCGGCTGTTCGAATGACGCCGCAGCAGCAACAGCTTGTGCTGGTCATCGGGGTGGTGGCTGTGGTGGTGGTTGGATTTTTGGCATTGATCTTCTGGCCGTCTTCCAAGAGTGCGTCACGCAGTTCGTCCGCGAGCGCTCAGGCCACGCCGGATGAAATTCATGAGGTGATGCAACAGCTGGAGCAGAATGATGCCGAGCTGGCGGGGCTGGTGAACTCGTTTGCCCAAGACTGGGCGGCTACGGGAGCGGATAAAAATCCGACCTCGCCCGTCGCCGAAAAACTGCGCAAGGCGCACAATGCTGCGGTGCAGGCCAAGGCCAAGGATCGCATGGATGCGGCAAGGCGTGCGGAGATTGTGGCTGCGGAGATGGCGAAGCTGAGCGGCGCGCCGTCATTGAAGGCGCTCAAGCAGGCGGCGGAGAGGTAGACTGGTCTAAAAAAAAGCCGCCACCCGTTTCCGGGTGACGGCGCGGTTTTGAGCGGGGGTTATTCGCCTTTGCAGCAGTCTTTGCCGCAGGTTTTGCCTTTTTCCTTGCAGCAGGCGGCGCAGTTGTCCTTGCAGCACTTTTCACAGGCCTTGCCGGCGGCAAGAGCGGTGCTGGAGAGGGTGGCGACGGAGGCTGCGGCGATGAGCATGAGGATGGTTTTCATAGTGTTGGATGTGTTGTGTTTTGAAGTGCCTGCTTTGAATTTGCGGCATGCAGCGCAGGCGTGCGCATGCCGGTTTGCCATGGAGTGGCGTTGGAACTGGCGGTGAGGCCAGACGACCGGGCAGCCGGTCTGGGTGGCGGCGCATTCGGTGGCCGCGCGGAATCGAGTCATTGCCCGGAGCGTCTGGCTTCCAGACGCATGGCGCGTGGCTTCAAATCAAGAGGGCGCAATGCCGCGTGTAAAGCGGCGGCGCATGCAAGGGCGGCCCGTGGTCGTGACGGGGCGCATGAGTGGCCAAAGCCTTTGAGGTGAGGCTGAGAGGGGAAAGGGGGTGCCAGACGGGTTCAGCCAGCAGCTTCAAGGCTGGGGCCGGGGCGTTGACGAAGGTGACGGCGACATCGCGCGCGTTTTCGTGCTTGGCGCAGGGGCAGTTTGGTTCCTGGGAATGCTCGGAGGCCGAGTGCTGCTTTTTGGTGGCGCAGCAACTGGCGACTTCTTCCGGCTGGGGAGCCGTGATGCAGCACCAGCACATCGGGAGGCCGATGCAGAGGGTGAGGATCAGGGCTGTGAGGCGGGAGAGCATGAAGTGTCAGATGATAGAACGTGAGAATTTATTCAATGGTTGCAAGCAATGAGTGTGCCGATGCTGTGCGCGGGTGTGCCGCAGCAGCTTTTTGGGGCAGAAAAAACGCCGCACGGTTTCCCGGGCGGCGTTTTGTTTTTGTGACTGTTGCCTGAGCTATTAGCGGAAGCTTTTGGCGAAGTCGTCGGAGGTGGCTTTGGCGACGACCTTGGTTTTTTGGAAGGTGGATTGCTCGCCCTTTTCCTTGAGGATGCTCTCGTAGTCGGCGGAGGACATGGGGAGTTCGATGGTCTTGTCCTGCCAGGTGGAGAGGAGGATGGCGTTGGCGAGTTCGACGCTGCGGATGCCTTCGGCTGCGGGGGAGAGGAGTTTCTCGCCCTTGAGGATGGCATTGGTGAAGTTTTGCAGGATCTCGATGTGCTGGCCACCGGTTTGATCCACATGGATGTCCATGTGCCAGCTTTCGGGCATGGCGAAGGCGGCTTCGGCTTCCATGCAGAACTTGCTCATGGGCTGGCGGTTGCGCTGGAAGTGGATGCGGGTGCCGTCGGTGACGGTGAGGCGGCCCTGCTCGGCGGAGATTTCGAGCTTGTTGATGCCGGGGGCTTCGCCGGTGCTGGTGACGAAGGTGGCGGTGGTGCCGTTGTCATACTGCATGACGGCGGTGACATCGTCCTCGACTTCGATCTCATGGAAGCGGCCGAACTGGCAGAAGCCGCGCACTTTTTGCGGCATGCCGAAGAGCCACTGGAAGAGGTCGAGATTGTGAGGGCACTGGTTCATGAGGACGCCGCCTCCTTCGCCCTTCCAGGTGCCGCGCCAGCCGCCGGTGGCGTAGTAGTAGTTGGTGCGGAACCAGTTGGTGACTTCCCAGTGGACGCGGCGCACGGCGCCGAGTTCGCCGCTGTCGATGAGGTCTTTGACCTTCTTGAAGCAGGCGTTGGTGCGCATGTTGAACATGGCGGCGAAAATTTTGTTCTTGTCGGTATGCGCGGCGATGAGGCGCTCGCAGTCGGCCTTGTGGACGGAGATGGGCTTTTCCACAAGGACGTGGAGTCCAGCCTGGAGGGCTGCGATGCCGATGGTGGTGTGGCTGAAGTGGGGGGTGCAGATGAGGATGGCGTCGATGTGACCGCTGCGCATCATGAGGTTGACGTCGGTGAAGGCTTTTTCGCCCTCAATGAGGTTCGGCAGGGTGCCGACGCTCTCGCACAAGGAGGTGACGCGCAGGCCGGGAATCTTGCCTGCGCGAATGTTTGCAAGGTGTGCCTTGCCCATGTTTCCAAGCCCAACGATGCCAAGTCTGACGGTTTCCATGGTCCGAAACTAGCGGGGCGGGCGGGACGGTCAAGCGACTCAACAGTTGCGCTTTGCCCCCCATGCCTGCATTTTACATGCATGCGACCGACCTGCCGTCTCCGAGATCAGCTCATCCTCGTCATGGGATGTGTGGCGGCGCTGTTCAGCACCACCCTCATGGCAGACGACCTTCGCATCGGCATCATCGGGCTCGACACTTCGCATTCAGAGCAGTTCACGCTGCGCCTGAACGACCCCGCGAACCCCAACCATATTCCTGGTGCGCGGGTGGTGGTGGCCTTCCCGGGGGGTAGTCCCGACATTGAGGAAAGCAAGACGCGCATCGAGGGCTTCACAGCCACTGTGCGTGACAAGTTCGGTGTGCGCATCGTGGGCAGTGTGGCGGAGGCCTGCAAAGATGTGGATGCCATCATGTTGCTGAGCCTCGAAGGCAGGCCGCGTCTGGAGCAGATGAAGCAGATCATTGCCGCAGGCAAACCGGTCTTCATGGACAAGCCGGTGGCGGCCTCCCTGAAGGATGCTGTGGAAATCTACAAGCTGGCGGCAGCCGCGCAGGTGCCGGTGTTCAGCGCGTCTGCGGTGCGCTGGTATCCGGGTGTCCTGGAAGTGGCCAATGCGGAACCGACTCCAGCGCGCAGCGTCATCTCCTATGGTCCGGCGCATGTGCTGCCGTACCATCCTGACCTGTTTTTCTATGGGATTCACCCGACGGAGGCGCTCTTTACGGTGATGGGGCCCGGGTGTCTTTCCGTGACTCGCACGACCACGACGTCTGAATCCATCGTCACGGGACTTTGGTCTGGTGGTCGCACCGGGACGCTGCAAGCCATTCATGAAGGGGCGATGGCGTACAAGCTGATCCGTTTTGGGGACAAGCAGATCACCGAGCAGAAATCTGAAGGCGACTACACACCAATGCTGCGTGAGATCGTCAAATTTTTCCAGACGAAGCAGCCGCCGGTATCGCCGAAGCAGACGCTGGAAATTTACGCCTTCATGGCGGCGGCTGAGGAGTGCAAGCACCGGGATGGGGGGCGCGTGACGCTGCGGGATGTGATGGTCAAAGCCGGTGCGCCGGAGGCGTGGCTGCCCGAGGATGGGAAGGCCAAGCCCGAGGCGCCAAAGTCGGTGCCGAAGGGGCTGCCGAAGCCGGGGGCTTCGTGACATTCGGAGCTCAATAAAGGAGCTGAAAAAGATTCGTGCGTGTGGAATGACGAATGAGCAATCCCGAATGACTGTCCAAAGTTATTCATCGACCGGCTGATGAGGGTCTCTTTTGTTCGTGGTCCGCAGTCCACATGGGGGAGGGCCTACGGGGCGTTTTGGAGTGCGGAAGGGCAATGCGGGGAGGTGTTTTGAGGGGGATCGGCAGGATTTTGAAGGGCGGCCTGCCATCGAGGCCGTGAGATCATCAGTTGCCGCGTGTTCCGTGCGATGCATAATCGTGCGCTCCGTGCGCACGCTCCTGTAGCTCAACGGTTAGAGCAGGGGACTCATAATCCCTTGGTTGCGGGTTCGAATCCCACCGGGAGCACTTTATTTTTAATGCGTTCTTAAAAGATGCACCGAGTTAACGGTTGTCGTTGAGGGCCAATTTTTTGAGCCGTCCCGAGGCGGTTTGGAGTCGTTGCTTCGGCTGCGGCATTTCGCCACATTTCCAGAAGGCCGGTGTCGGCGATGGGTGGGCATGGACTTTCCTTCCTTTTACATGGACCACCTCGCGGGTGGCCGGCTCATCATCGGCCTCATCGCCAGCCTGCATGTACTCATCAATCATCCGCTGGCGGTGGGTGCGTACCCGCTGCTGACGTGGATGGAGTGGTGGGCGCACAAAAACAACCGGCCGGACATTGATCAGCTCGCGTACAAAATCACGTTCATTGTCTTCATCGTCACCACCACGGTCGGGGCCATGACGGGGGTGGGCATCTGGCTTTCCACCTCGCTCTTTGCGCCTTTTGCCATTGGGTCGCTGCTGCGTGTGTTCTTCTGGGGCTGGTTCGCGGAGTGGCTGGTGTTCATCTCGGAGGTGGGGCTGATCCTGTGGTGGTTTTTGACGTGGAAGAAGGCGAACACGCCGGAAAAGAAGCGCAAGCACATCAAGATCGGCGTGGCGCTGAGCATCATGTCCTGGCTGACGATGGCGCTGATCGTGGCCGTGCTGGGCTTCATGATGAAACCCGGCGAGTGGAACCAGACACGCGCCTTCTGGGATGCGATGACCAATCCGCTCTACGCACCGCAGCTCGGCTTCCGCACCTTCATCGCGCTGATGATGGGCGCGGTGTTTGTGTGGTTTGCCACGTTCTTTTTCACGAAGCTAAAGCGCGGCTATGAGCAGGGCACGGGGCCACGACAATTGCGGAACTGGGTGGTGTACCGCATGTCCCATGTGGTGCTGGTGAGCCTGCTGGGTACGTACCTTTTCGGCACCTGGTATTGGAGCGCCATCCCGGAGACAATGAAGGCGAACAGCTCGGTGGCTCTGCTCACGCAGGAGTTCATGAGCTGGCACGGGCAGTTTCAAAGCCTGCTCGGCTGGACGATCCTGGTCTTTGCCTTCATCGGCCTTGGCGGTCTGGGCTCCAGCTTTCTGATCCCGCGCTGGGCGCTCCTGATTCCCAGCCTCATGGGCATCTGGCTGCTGGGGCATTTTGAACGCGCCCGCGAGTTCATGCGCAAGCCCTGGGTCATCGGTGAATACATGTACTCCAATGGCGTGCACAAAGACGAGCTGGCCTTCCTGCAAAGCGAAGGCCTCTTGAAACACGCGACCTATGCGAAGCACCGCGAGGTCACCGAAGCGAACAAGGTCGAGTGCGGCAAGGACGTCTTCATGCTCGCCTGCTCGCGCTGCCACAGCACCACGGGTCTCAATGGAGTGATCGAAAAATTCACCGCCATGTATGGCGCGGACAAGGACTGGGACAGCGGCGGCATGGCCCTCTTCATCCAAGGCATGCACCAGACCCGCACCTTCATGCCGCCCTTTCCTGGAAACGACAAGGAGGCTGAGGCGCTGGTGGCCTTCATCCAGCAAGTCCGCGCCACCCGTGAATCCCTGCCCGGTGCGCAGAGCACGGGCGTGGTGGTCGCTCCGCCACCCGCACCGCCTGCCATGACCGCATCCTCCCAACCCTGATTGCATGACCATGATTCCTCTTCTCGCCAACACCCCCGTTCCCCGCGATCTCCCACTGCTGCTGCCGTTGCCTGAAGGCGTGCTGATCGTCCTGCTTGTCATCTTCTTTCTGGTGCACATCCTGTTTGTGAACCTCATGGTCGGCGGCTCGGTGCTCGTCACATTCTTTGAATGGCTGGGGCGCAAAGACGCGCGCTGGGACCGGCTGGCGGCGGCGATCGGCCGGACGATCACGGTGAACAAAAGCCTCGCGGTGGTCATGGGCATCGGGCCGCTGCTGTGCATCAACCTGGTGTATACCATGCAGTGGTATTCAGCGAACACGCTCACGGGGCATGCGTGGCTCATGATCGTGCCGCTGGTCATCGTGGCCTTCCTGCTGACCTACCTGCACAAGTACAAGTGGGAGTCGTGGTCGCATGGCGGCTGGAAGTGGCTGCATCAGCTCGTGGGCCTGGCCGCGACGCTGCTGCTGCTGTTCGTCCCGCTGATCTTCCTGGCCAATGTGAACCTCATGCTGTTTCCCGGGGAGTGGGAAAAGGTGCGCGGCTTCTTCTCCAGCCTGAGCATTGGCAATGTGCTGCCGCGCTACCTGCACTTCATCGCCGCGAGCCTGGCCATGACGGGGCTCTTCCTCGCGGGCTGGTTTGGCCGTGAGGGGCATGAGATCGAGAATACACCGGGCTTCACGCGGCCGGAGCTGCGCCGCATCTTTTACAAAGTGGCGGTCTACGTGACCGTTGCGCAGTTCGTATTCGGGCCGCTGCTGCTGTTCACGCTGCCGGCGGCGGGCATCACCACGCAGCTCTACATCATCATTGTTTCCGGTGCGCTGGTCGGTTTGCTCACGCTGTGGCTGCTCTTTCGCGAGCTGAAGTCCGGCGATGATCGGATTGGCCGCAGCTACGTGCAGATCTGTGTGCTGTTCAGTTTCGTGGTTCTCGGCATGGGCAGCGGGCGGCATGTGTATCGTCAGGCCGCGCTTGCTCCGCATCAGGCGGAGATCAAGGAGCGCACGGCGCATTACGCCGCTGCGCTGGCCGCGTTCAACAAACAGCGCGCAGCTTCACCACCAGCAGAGCAAACCCCGGAGCAGCTCTTCATGAACTGCGCCGCCTGCCATGCGCCGAACGTGAAGCTCGTCGGTCCGCCGCTCACGGAGATCGCGCAAATTTATGCGGGCAATCCTGACGGCATCGTCGCCTGGGCCAAGGCGCCCGGAAAAAAACGCCCCGAACTCCCGCAGATGCCGCCCATGATTCATCTGGGCGAAGCAAACCTGCGCAAGATTGCCGAGCTGATGCTGGAGAAAGGCAAGGCGGCGCAGTGAAACCGGGACAGGTGTGGCAAATCGCCGCAGCAGGTGGACATAAGCCTTGGCGGCGTTCACCTTGAAGGCCCATGCCAGCCAGTGCCACTCATCCCAAACCCGCCATCCCAGGCTGGCGGCGCTGGCTTGGTTTGAGCGAGGTGTGGGTGGGCGTGGAGCTGTCATCCCGTTTGCTGGTGCTGCTGCGCTGGCTGGCGGCCGTCGGGCAAAGTGTGACGCTGCTGGTGGTGGAGCAGCTGGGCGTGGCCGTGCCGTGGTGGCCCTGTGGGATCGCGGTGGGCATCACGCTGGTTTCGAATGCGGTGCTGGCATGGTGGACGCGGGTGCTCGGCGGCCACCTGAGCGGCGGCTTTTTCCACGTGCTGCTGTGGGATGCCCTCACACTGACCTTCCTGCTGCACTGGACTGGCGGACTGGAAAATCCGTTCGCGCTATTTTATCTCGTGCAGCTCACCGTCGCAGCCGTGGCGCTGCGTTCCTCAGCGGTGATCAGCCTCGGCGCGCTGATGGCGCTGGGGTGCGGCTGGCTGTGGCGGTACGCACTTCCCCTGCGGATGCTTGACGGCTCAGCCGTGCCTGAAGCCCTGCTGCAACAAGGCCGTGGCGTGGCCATCGTGCTCGTGGGCATGTTCATTCTCGCGCTGCTGCTGTCATTGCGGCGGCGCTCGCATCGTCTGCAAAAAGAGCGCGCACGACTGCGTGCCGAACTGGAGTCCCGCGACCGCTTCCTCTCCGTCGCGGCTTTGGCCACGGGCTTTGCGCATGAACTCGCCACACCGCTGGGCACCATCGCGCTGGCGGCGGAAGAGATGAAAGCGCAGCCCACTCAGGATGTGGTAGAGATCATCGTACGCGAAGCCGCGCGCTGTCAGGAAGTGCTGGTGCGTTTGCGGGAGCTGGGACAGGAGGCCGTGGGACAATCTGCTGACGTGTGTGAGGTCGCGGATGTCGTGGCGATGGCTTTGAGCGATCTGCCTGCGCATCAACGCGAGAGGGTGAAACTCACGCTGGGAACTCGCGATGCCCGCATCACCTGTGCGGGCCTGCGCGAGGCGCTGCTGGTCCTGCTGCGCAATGCGCTGCTGTCCTCTGCTGATCCTCTGCCTGTAACGCTCCGAGTGGAAGCTGCGGGCGGCAGCGTGCGCTTCATCGTGCAGGATCGCGGTCCAGGCTTCAGCGAGGAGATGCTGCGTCACTGGGGCGAGCCCTTCCGCAGCACGCGCGATCAAGGCGCAGGCATGGGGCTGGGCTTGTTCTTTGTGCGGCGTCTCGCGGCGGCGCAGCATGGCGGCGTCGAGGTGCGCAATCTGACCGCTGGTGGCGCGTGTGTGACGCTTGCCCTGCCGCTGCAACCTTCCACCCCTCCTGTGAAATGATGCAGGTGCTGTTGATTGAAGACGACGAGAGCTTTCGCACCACGCTGGCGCTCGCGCTGAAGAGGCGTGGCTGCGAGGTGCATCAAGCCGCGAATGCCACCGCTGCCATGAGTGAAGCACGAGCCGCCATGCCGCAGGGCATCGTGCTGGACATGCGCCTTGGCAGCAGCCATGGAATGGCGCTCATCCCCGAGCTGCGGCAACTTTTGCCGGAGGCGCGGCTGATTGTTCTGACCGGTTACGGCAGCATCCCAAGCGCTCTGGAGGCCGTGCGCCTGGGTGCGGATGACTACCTGCTCAAACCCGCCAGCGCAGATCAAGTGCTCGCCGCCCTGGAAGGCCGCGAGGGCTCATCCTCACGTCCCGCTGCGGGTGATCTGCCCAGCCTGGCCAAGCTCGAATGGGAGCACATCCAGCGCGTGCTGCATGACTGCGGGGGCAACATCTCGCATGCCGCCGCCGCACTGGGCATCGACCGCCGGACGCTGCAACGCAAACTGGGCAAGCAACCGCCTTCAGAGTGAGGTGACCTTGGACCCGATGACTGCGCGAAACACCGGCATGCAAGCAGGCCGTAGTGCTGTCAGCAGCTTTTTGCCGGGTCCCTCATGCAGGCTCAGAAGCGGTAAGTCACCGAGAGACGAAACATGCGCGGTTCGATGGGATGCACGTGGACGCCGTCCACCGGGGCGGCATCACTTTTAAGCTGTGAGGCATAGTAGTAGGCCACATCGTAGTCGCTGCGGTTGAGGAGATTCAGACAGTCCATGGCGATCTCCCAATTGTTCCTGCGATAGCCGAGGCGGGCATTGACCTGCAAGGACTCGCGCGTTTTGACGTCCACCACTGAATCCAATGGGCGCGGTGCGAAGTAACGAGCACGCAACGAGCCGAAGAAGCCCTGCGCACCGCCGAGAGTGATGCCGCCGTTAAACGTGTAGGGAATGGAGTTGGGGATCTTTTGATTGGAGGGATTGGTATTGACGAGGTGCGCGTTGGTCAAGGTTGCCTCGATATCGACCATGACCCAATCCTCGGGACGCCAGTAGCTGGAGAGTTCGATGCCCTGGCGCATTGAGGCTGCTCCCGGCTCGGTGGTGCCGGCATCGCCCGTGTAGATCAGCTCCGAATCGCTGTGCAGCATCCAAAATGAGAGTGTGTTCACCAGCTTGGGAATGGACTCGTTGCGAATGCCGATTTCGGCGCCGTAGGTGCGCACCAGGGGACTGACGCGGTCTGCCGGGAGGCCCGTGTTGGGATCAGTAGTGATGTTTACGCCGCGTGCGTCATTGCTGTGGAAGCCCATGCCGGCGTTTACATAGAACTCTGTCTTGGCCCAGGGGCCGAACACCATGCTGAGCTTTGGACTGACGATGCCCTTGGTCAGAGATCCGGCATTCTCCGGGAGATTGCTCTTCTCCACGTTGAATTGAAACAAGTCGCCGCGCAGACCGGGGATGATGCGCAGCCAGCGCACGGGCTTGAGCTCAGCCTCCGCGTAAAGGCCGTAGGTGGACTGGGTGATGTCATCCTGCCGCACGGTGTTCCAGCGCTGACGCTGAGAGGTGTTGTACAAGCCGAGGCCGGTGATGATGTCTGTGCGCAGCTGCATGCCGAGTGTGAAACGCTGCTCCTGGCCCATGGCATCGAAATGCCAGTCACGCGCGAGTTCGCCGCCGAGAAACCAACGATGGTCCTTTTGCTCGAACTGGTCGCCCAAGGTGTCGCCACGAGCGAAGCTGTCCAAGTAGTAGGTGAAATTGGAAAAGAGATCGAGGTCGTAAAAGCCTGCATAAGCATTGGCACGCGTGGTGGTGCGGCCTTCATTGCGGACCCAGTCGAAGGAGAGGCTATAGCGCTGTGAATTGCCACCGTCGGTTGGATCCAGGTTTCCATAACGACTGATCAGACCGCTGTCGACGGCACGCTGCGGCACCTGGTCGGTGGACTTCCATTTGCCGTGATAGCCCATGAAGGTCAGATTGATCTTGTCCCTGGCGTCCTCCCAGTGCCAGCGCAGGAAACCGTTCAAGCGGGTGGCGTCTGAATGCATATCCCAAGGGCCGTTGTAGAACTGATGCTCCAAGGCGACGGTGAGCTGCCCGGCACCCGCCTGGATCGTATCTGCGACCAGCGTGCGCGAGTAATCATATTCGCCCCAGGTGGTGGAGATGATGCCCTGGGGCAGGGCGTCCAGCAGCTTGAAGCGCGCCGCCCCGGTGGAGCTGAGATCACCGTGCTGCGCGTAGTAGGTGCCCTTCCAGTATTCAAGCTGACCGACCAGCTCCGGGATGATGAAGTTCGTGTCTGCATAGCCCTGGCCGTGCGCGTGGTTGCGGAGGTTCACCGGCATGCCATCAACGTAGATGGCAAAGTCGGTGCCGTGATCGAGGTTCGTGCCGCGCAGGTAATACTGGTTCGCCTTGCCATCACCGCTGTGCTGGGTGGCGATGAAGCCCGGGATGCTTTCCAACAGCTCGCCACGACGTGAAAAGGGCCGTGCCAGCAGTTCCTTGGTGCTGGTCTGGCCTTTCGATGCGGAGGTGGCGATGCCGATGAGGCTCTCGGCCTTGCCCTCAATGACGATTTCGGGCATTTCGAGCGCCAGCTCTTCAGCCAGCGAGCCACCTGTCGCAGGTGCTTTTACGGGAGCCGTCTGGGCACGGACGGACCACGCAAGAAGCAGGAAAGTGGGCAGGAGAAAGCGGTGGTACTGCATATGGAAGGGATTGGTTGTCACCTCTCCCAGACGATTTCCCGTCCATCACCCCATAAAATGACGTTGAATACCTTGCGTGTACGGCAGGGTCAACGCTCCTCGTTCCACCATTGCAGCAGCATCTGCCGCGCACGATAAAGACGGCCTTCCACGCCACGCACCGAACAGTTGAGCACCTCGGCGCATTCTTCATGACTCAAGCCCTCCATCGTGGTGAGCATGAGCGCCGCCCGCAGTTTTTCCGGGAGCATGGCCAGTCCACGGTCCAGCTTCTGCATGTCACTTTTCAGCTCCGCACTCGCGTCCGGTGAATTTTGCGGACAGAGCGGCGACTCTTCAACATCGTCGAGTGCAATGGTATCCTCCCGCTGACGGGAAGAACGCGATTTCAAACGATCCCGGCACAAATTCAGTGCGATCTGATACAGCCAGCGCGAAAATTTGGCGCGCCCCTCAAATTCCGGCAGCGCCTGCCATGCGCGCACAAACATGTCCTGGCAGACTTCGCGAGCGTCCTCGGTGCAGCGCAGCCAGCGGCAGCAGAAGCCGAACAGCCGCTCCTCATGCTGCTGCACGAGCCATTCAAACGCCCCCATGTCGCCTGCCTGGGCGGCACGGATCTTCTGCTGCTCCATGCCTTCCAGCGTCGCAGCATCCGGCTCCGTCAGCAGGAGATCAATGCTCGCGGGCAAGGCTGTCATGAGTCCACTCCAAGAGTTTATTCGCCTGCGCAGGACGCAGGTAGCGCTTCATCGCAAAAAAATGATCCAGCGTCATGCGCTGCAGTTCACCCTGGGCCTTGTTCAGCCGCTCCAGCGCTGATTTGAGCCTGGCATCGTTTACATTGGCCTCGGCAATCGCTGCGGCGACTTCAAGGCCTGCTGCGCGGATCTCGCTCCTCAGCTGCACCCGCTGCTGCTCAAACTGAGCTTCAATGGGCTCCAGTTTCTCATGCTGCTCCGGAGTGATGTCGAGATGCTCATGCATCCATGCATGGAAATCCGTCTCCCCATGGTCATGTGCATGACCTTCACCATGGCGGTGCAAAGCCCAGTCTGTGACGAACAAAGCTGTTCCGCCCGCAAACAGCGCGGAGAAGAACACGGAGATGAGCAGCCATTTCACACGAGCGGTCATCATTTGGGCGGTCCTTCGCGGAATAGATTCATTGTGGGGGGAGTCGTGTGCGTCTTGTCACGCGAGGCCAGGGTCCATCCTATCATGCTGGCGACAAGAACACCGGAAATGGCAGCCAGAATGAGCAGCCACTGGACGAACCAACGCCAGCGCTTCGCCCGGCCATCATCGATTCGCACGCGTGCCATCACCGCGCCTTCCAGCGAAGGCGGCGTGGCCACCGGCGCAGCAGTCGCTGCGCGTTTGAGCAGGCGGTTGAGATCATCATCGTTCATGGCGGCTATCTATGGCCAAACTTTTGCCGTTTTGCATTTATTTCTTCCATGGGGCTGCGCAACTGAAGCATTGGATCCATGGGCAGTGACGAACTTCAAGCTGCGGATGTCTTACATTTTGGCGTCGTCCCATAGGGTGCCCGGCATCGCGGTGTTTGCGGCAAAGCGGCCGCCAGGAGCACAAAGCGCTCGATGAGTACAATTGTGGTCAAGGCCCGCGAACCTGCACCCTGCTGAAGGAATGCCTGGTCACGCTGGAGGATGTTCAGGCGATTCAATGCCGCGCTGCAGTCGAACTCACCGGAGTGCATTAAAATCGACATGAATTCACTCGATTCATTACTTTCCACAGTTCATTCTGGAGAAACATGATGCAATTTGGTCAAGTATAGTTCATGCAAGAAATACAAACCCATCATCCCTTGGTTGCGGGTTCGAATCCCACTGGGAGCACCAGTGGGAGAATGCCGGCATCCATCCACGTATGATGGGCAAGATTTTTGAGCTACTGCAACGCATTCTCTGAACCGGCACCTCATGGCCACCACGAGCGAAACACCTCCCAATCGAAAATCTGAAGCCGGATTGTTTGATCTTGCCATGTCAGACGTGACGACCATGGACCAAGAGGATCCGAAGTGTGCGCAGAGTCCGGAACAGGCCGGGGAGATCATTGGGGGACGCTACATTTTGCGTTCAGTTCTTGGTGAAGGCGGAACGGGGCAGGTGTGGCGCGCGGAGCAGACGGAGCCGGTGAAACGGGAGGTGGCGATCAAGATCGTCCGCCCTGGACTGCTCACGCAGCCGGTGGCGGCACGGTTTGAGCGTGAGCATCAGGTGCTGGCGCGGGTAGAGCACCCGCACATCGCCGCGGTGTTTGATGCAGGGGAGCTGCCGGATGGCAGAACGTATTTTGTGATGGAGATGGTGTCAGGCGCAGCCGTCACGCACTGGTGCCAGAAGCGGAAGATGCCGGTGCGGGAACGGCTGGAAATTTTTGTGCAGGCGTGCATGGCGGTGCAGCATGCGCATCAGCGCGGCATTCTGCACCGGGATCTGAAACCCTCGAATGTGATGGTGGTGGAAGTGGATGGCCGGCCGCTGGTGAAAGTGATCGATTTTGGGATCGCCAAGGCGCTGGAAGGGGATCTGGCAGGAAGAGAGGATGCGACGCTGATCGGCATGGTACTGGGAACTCCGCGCTACATGAGTCCGGAGCAGGCCAGGCTGAACAGCGAGGATGTGGACATCCGCACGGACGTGTACGCGCTGGGGGTGCTGCTGTATGAACTGCTGACGGGAACAACGCCGATTCCCGCTGAAGCGGGCAATGAACCGCCGCTGCCCGAACTTCTGGAACAGGTGCGCCACAACGAAACTGAGATGCCAAGCCAGCGTGTGCTGCGGCTGCCCAAGCCGCTTTCTTCCAATGCCAGAGCACTCTCACGGGAGCTGCGCGGCGAACTGGACTGGATCACGCTGCGGGCGTTGCAGAAGAACCGCGAGCTGCGCTACCCCACGGTGCTGAATCTGGCCGAGGATGTGCAGCATTACCTGCGCAATGAGCCCGTGTCCGCCGGGCCGCCCGGCATTGCTTACCAGCTTCAAAAGTGGCTGGTGAGAAACCGTGGTGCGGTGACCACGGCGGCAGCGGTGGCGGTGTCACTGGCTGGAGGCATAGCGGCCACCTGGTGGGCGCTGGAGCGGGAGGAAGTGCAGCGGCAGGAGGTGCAGCGCCAGATGCAGGAGGCGCGGAGCAAGGCCGATCTGGCGCTGCAGGTCAGCGATCAGCTCAAAGACCTGATCAACAACGCGCGCAAGCATGTGAAGGTGGGAATGAACACACAGCTGCTGCGCAAGCTGGCGGATGAGTATGCGGCAGGCATGTCACGGTTTGCCAACCAGCCCCGGGCGGAGGCGCAGCTGGCGGAGCAGCTGGCGCACCTCTACGTGACGCTGGAGGAGCCAGCCCGTGCCCAGCCCTGGCTGCAGCGCCAGTGGGAGCTGCTGAAACAAACTGAGGGCGAGCATTCGAAACCGGCGCTGGATGCGCTGTACACTCTTGGGTGGAGATACATCGGGCAGGGGGAGCCGGGAAAGGCGGTGGAAGTACTGCGCCAGGCGCTGGCTGGCTATCAAGCGCTGGCCGCAAACAATGCACCCATCAGCGAACAGGTCCTGCAAGTGCGCAAGGAACTGGCACGGGCGCTTTCACGCAACGGCCAGCGGCAGGAGGCGGTGGTGCTGATGGCGGAAGTGATGGCTCTGAAGGATGATTCCGATCCGGCGGAAAAAGCTGTCTGGCTGCGGGATCAGGCGGAGATTTTAAAGATCGCCGAACGTCTGCCGGAAGCGGTGGGGGTGCTGGGGAATGCCATCCAAATGCTGCCGTCTGACGACGCCTTTGTGGAGCAGAGGGTTTATCTGCTGCACATGATGGCCGACCTCACGCGCAAGCCTGAACATTATGGGGAAGCACTGGCGGCCTCCGCTGAACGCATCCGCATTTTCGAGGAACAATTCGGCCAAGAACATTCGAAGCTGCTCAACGCCTTGATCGCCCATGCCACGCTGGCCTGCACCGTGTCCGGGTGCCCAGGCGGCGAGGAGGCGGCGAAACGCGCCGTCAGCATGGCGCAATCTGCCGGACATGAATCACGACTGGCAGACGCATGGATATCCCTGAGCGAGACGCTGCGGATCAAGCGCCAGTTTCGTGAATCTGAAAAAGCGCTGCGCGACGCCATTGCCGAAGTCAGTCAGACCCAAGCGGAGACCTGGCGGGTGATGGAACTGCACCGCCGGCTGGGAGATCTGCTGGCGGCGCGCAGTGATTTTGCCGCAGCCCTGGCCGAGTATGAAACGGCCGCGCATGGGTGGTTTGACAAACCTTCATCGGGACGGCCACCGGAGAAGGAGCGGCTCATTTTTGTGAGTTTCATCAGCTTTTGGAAACTGGCTGCCGAGGCGAATTCGCCCGTGGCTGACGAGCACGAACTGGCAGAGTGGGAGCGCAGGCTGGAGGAGTGGGAGGCAGCACGGCCAACCGCAGCATCTGTGCGAAGGGGATGAAGTGCTGCCGAGGAGAGCGGCTCAGTCCCGATTGAAGAAGCGGCCGATGGATTTGCCGGCACGCTGCAACAAATTGGGCTCTTCCTTGGGGGTGGACTTTCTGCGAGAGGACGAACCGGCCACAGATGGCGATTTCCATTGAGGCTCATCGGGCTTGTCCATCAAAGCCAGCGAAGCGAGGGTGGGGCCATCGAGCAGGCCGTTGGGAAGGAGTCCGTTTTTGGCCTGGTAGAGGATGATGGCGTTGTGCGTGCCTTTGCCTTCCTTGCCATCCTGGGTGGAACTGTAGAGTGACTTCTCTTTCAGAATGCGCTGCACTTCATAGAGCAGGTGACGGCGACCGGGCTCCGAGTAGGTAGTCTGCGGTGGAGTGGGGAAAATGCGTTCGATGGACCAGAATCCTTCCGGGGGCTCGGAGACGGGAGGCTGGATCATCGCAGCGGGAGATTGTGTGGCGGCGATTGAAGGTGATGCTGCAAGTGGCATGTCCTGCGTCACCGGAGGCGCGGTTGGTGTTACTGCCAACATAGGAACTGCAGCTGGTGGCGCCGCAGATGTTGCTGGCGGAATGACTGGAGTGACGACAGTCGGCGCTGAGGCAGCAGGTGCAGTCGCCAGCATCGGCACAGCAGGATCCGGGGGGGGTGG
>Ga0209512_1000170_pt1 | contig 138060 bp, 138 predicted proteins | sample frozenSSSSmetaG_FD_184142 | JGI IMG/M metagenome (GOLD analysis project Ga0209512, IMG submission 184142) | Glacier valley bacterial and archeal communities from Borup Fiord, Nunavut, Canada, to study Microbial Dark Matter (Phase II) -... | ecosystem: Environmental > Aquatic > Freshwater > Ice...
CCGCCGCAGCCTCCATCGAACTGCCCGCCCGCACCTGCTCCCAAAACACCGCACGCGCCACCCTGAAAACCGTCATCGCTGCCATCCCTCATCTCATGAGGTGCTGCAACGACGACTTGAAACCGCCCGTGTCCAACCACCAGGTCCCGTATTGCTAGCTTCCGCTCCTCATCCATCTCTTCTTCGTCGGGCTCATCTCCAAGAGAATCCTCCGGACGCGGTTTGCTCCCCAAAAGCTATCCCTTCTTTGCCGGGCTCTCGAAGGAGCAGCAGGATTGTCGAGGCTAGACACTTGCCCGCTGCGCCGATTCAAGGTGCGCGGTCATAAATCGACGAGGGAGGTGCGTTGCCATCGGGATCGGGTCTGTAGCACCGCAGCATATCTTGTTGGATCCCGGGATCGCCACATCGGCACTCGCCCTCAAGCATGTGAGGAGGCGCTGTGAGCCACTACCGCCCCTGACCGGCCAATTCTTGGAGTGCCAGTCCCTACCGGGTCGCCTTGTGGGTATTGTGCACTCGGAGGCGCCGCAGGACTGTTTTGGCCAGGTTCGGATTAGCGACAGAGCGCCCAGCACCGCCTCGAGAGGAACAACTCATGCCCAGCACTTCGGAAGAGCTGCAGGTCACCTGCGACGAGTCGGGCAATGACGGGGAACAGCTCATGCAGGGCACGGGCGCGGTCCTTGCTCTCGGGAGTCACGATCTTGGTGAGTCTGAGGCCGACGAGCTGATGGCTTGGCTGCATGAAGAAACAGGGACCCCAGCGTCAAACGAGCTGAAGTTCAAACGGCTCACACGTCTTGATTCCGGGGATCTTCTAGCCGAACTTTTCGACTCCAAGTTGCCGGACCGAGCCAGGAAACGTAAGTTGCGATCTTGGCAGCGACCGATGGGCTTACGGCCCGCTCAACCTTGAATAACCAGTGGCTTCCGGACCGGACCCAGCCCCGCTCCATATTTGGACTCGGAAGGTGCTCGTTCTCCAACCGAACGGTGAACAGGTCGAGCAATATCGGCGCTATCTGTGAAAGTGCGTCGGCTCCCGATGCGAGCCCTTCGCAGCCACTGCGTGAAGAAGCTGCGGTCTGTCGGACCCTCAATGAGTCCGTGCTGCGGCACGTCGAGGAAGTCAGCGGCAGCGTCGCTGCGACCCGCCGGTGTCGCGGCATCAGCTGTCAGGCGTACCGCTGACTCAAACGTTATGAGGCCGAAGAATTACGGAAACTGCACCGAGGCTCATTGCCCATGACTCCGCGGCGGGTGGCTCACCCTGTCAGCTGCTCCGCGGGGTCTACAGTGAAACCGTCGCCGCGGCAGGTTTCATCGCGACTGACTTTCAGGTCTGGCGCGAGGTAAACGCGATCCAGCGCTCGAGTTCCCCCGAGTCTGCATACGAGGTCTGGGCTCCATGGCTTTGGGCGGCGAAGCTCCCAGCAGCATTGCCGATCGCGACCGCTTCGATGAGGGATGCCCCGTCTGCCACGGACTTGGCCAGCGCACCCGTGAAAGCATCGCCGCAACCTGTGGTGTCGACGACGTCGACCGACGCGGTGGGTACTACGGCGACCACGAACTCGCGCTTGTTCTCGGAGTGAAGAATCAGCGCACCGTCTGAGCCGAGCGTGACGACCGCGCGTCCTACGGCCAGCTGCCTCAGGCGCGCAATGAGGCGTTCGACGTCCCGCCGCGAGTCGAAGTCGTCAATGTCGAGGAGCTGAGCCGCTTCACCTTGGTTGAGGAGAAGGATGTCGATCAACGGCCAGAGCTGATCGGGTACTGCGCGATACGGCGAGACGTTGAGGATAGTCGTCGCACCGTGACGCCGAGCAATGTGGGCCGTCGCCAGGACAACGTCATCCGGAATCTCCAATGCCAGACACACGATCGCGCTCCCCTTGATCGCATCACTCGACAACCCCTCAGCGGCGTATTCGTTCGCGCCGGCCACCACGGTAATCGTGTTTTCGCCGTTGGCATCCACGTGGATAATTGCCCGCCCGGTCGCGGCATTCGCAACCCGGACCACATGCTCGATGTCGATTCCCTGTTCAATCGCCGCGGACAACAGCGTCTCCCCGGCCGTGTCGCGACCAACCGCACCAATCAGGCGAACGGTGCCCCCAAGTAGGGCCGCCGCCACAGCCTGATTGGAGCTCTTGCCGCCTGGCGTCTCGATCAACGAGTACCCCACGACGGTCTCGCCCGGTGCCGCGAACCGGGCGACACTCACGCCGATGTCGAGGTTCATAGACCCGACCATAGTGATCAACCCCATCAGGAGATCGACTGGATCGGGGCAACTGGCCCACCGAGAGTGCCGCCCTGCGTCTCGCGATGCAGAAGCCACGCTGCGCGGGCGCTGGCCGCTGCCGTGATCACAAATGCCACGCCGAACACGCCGGGGCCGGCAAGATGACTCAACGCGAGCGCGAGCACGATTGGTGCAAGCAGTGAGGTCAGTCGGCCTGCGTACCCGGCTGCGACCATCCCGGTTGCTCGCTCGGTCGGGGCGGTACCCAATGTGACAGTGAGATTCGCGCCAGCGATACCAAATCCGATCGCGACTCCGGCCAGTGCGAATGTCGCGACCAGCCACAGGGAGTCGCTTGGCGCGAGCACGCCGATGAGCATCCCCAGGGTTCCCGACGACATTCCCGCGACGAAGCACGTTCGCCAACCGACCCTGGCGGCAACGGGGCCGAACGCGAGTGCGAGCACAATCGACACTCCATCGCGCGCCAGGATCAGTGCGGGCAGGGCGACCGTGCTGGCGTTGCCGACCAAGATGAGCCCGACAAATGAGTTCGTCGTGATGAAGAGCATCGACAGCACGATGTTGTTCATGGCGGCGACCTGCACAAAACGACTGCGGCGCAGCAGCCCCCATGCGGCAATCGACGTGCGAAAGGCGTGAGGTCGCTGCGCATGCAATTGATGCCAGACAGGGACCACTACCGTGAGGGCAAAGCACGCGACCCCAGCAACCCCGACGAACCACAACAGTGTCACGGGTTCGCTGGTCAACGTCAGTAGACCAGCAACGCCGAGAGCGCCGACTCGCTGGACCGCACCATTCCAGCCCTGCACATGTGCCGACCACCGGAGTGGTACAGACTCGCTGAGGGCCGCCATCAGGGAAGAAGTCTGAGCCCCTAGACCGGTGCCGTAGACCAGCAGTGCAATCGCGAACAGCCAGGGCGAGACGGTCAGGCCGAGGATAACCGCGGCCCCCACGATCAAAACCGCACCGATGGAGATCACCACCCGTCGTCCTGCTGCGTCCGACAGGGCCGCAAACGGTGCCTCAGTGAGGAGGCCAGTCAGGCTCGGCAGCGCCAGGAGGCACCCGATCAAGATCGTTCCGAAACCGAGTTGCTCCAGCCGCAACGGTATCGCGACCTGCACGAGGGTGAGCGTGAGAAACGTGAAGAATACAAGAACCAGACTTCGGGCAGGTCCGATCTCGGCTGGGCGATGTTGCTCCACCCGCTAACCTTTGAGCCCAGTGTGCGCCAGGCCGGCGACGAAGTAGCGCTGCAGAAAGACGAATAGCAGCAGGATCGGGATCGTCGCTAGGGTCGCTCCCGCGAACACGATCCCCCAGTTCGGCAGCTCGCCCGGAACCGTGCTTTGCGCGATCGCCACTTGGACGACACGGTTCTCGGGGCTCTGGGCGATGACGAGTGGCCAGAGGAAGGCGTTCCACGAAAACATGAAAGTGATCAGAGCAAGGGTCGCGATGGGCGTCCGGACGTTGGGGAGCACCACGCTTCTGAAGATTCGCCAGTGCCCGGCACCGTCGATCATGGCAGCCTCGTCCAACTCCCGGGGCAACTCCAGAAACGCCTGACGCAACAGGAAGATGCCAAACGGGCTCGCGATCCAAGGCACCCAGATACCGAGAAGACTGTCATTCAGTCCGAGCTGCGTGGCAACGTGGTACATCGGCACCATCAGCGCTTCACTCGGCACTAGGAACGTGACGAGGATGAGGACGAAGAGCAAGTTCCGGCCCCGAAAGTCGATCCGCGTCAGCGCGTACGCGGCCAGGCTGCAGACGATGACGGTGAACGTGACTTGTACGGCCGAGACCAGCAGGGAGTTGAATAGGGCGCGACCGATGTCGCGTTGCAGAATCAACTCAAGGTAGTTGCCGAGCGTCGGGTTTTGCGGCACGAAGGTCCACAGCGAGAGCGTGGATGCGTCCTTGAAGATGTCCTGCTGGGATTTCAGCGACGAGCCGACCATCCAGAGGTACGGCGTGAGGAAGAGGGCGACGACCACCAAACCGATGATCACCTTGGAGATCCGGCCCGTCCCCCTGCTGGGAGGCGAGCTCGGCATCCAGCGCTTGGCTGTCGACGTGGCAGTGGTGGTCACGGGGCGTCCTTTCGGGATCGCGCGAGCCCGAATTGAACGGCGCTCACGAGGAGGATGACTGCCATCAGGAGCACAGAGAGCGCTTCTGCGTATCCCGGCCGAAGGAAGGTAAATGCAGTCTGATAGATGTAGAACACGAACAAGAGCGTCGAGCTCTCGGGCCCACCCCCGGTCATCACATACGCCGGCGCGAAGGCCTGGAACGAGAAGACCGTCATGATCACGCCGACGAACAGGGTGGTACGCCGGAGGAGGGGTAGCGTGACGTAGCGGAACGCCTGCCAGCGGCTCGCACCGTCGATAACTGCGGCCTCTAAAAGTTCGCCGGGGATGCCCTGCAGTCCCCCGAGAAACAGAATCATCACGAAGCCAACCTGCGCCCACACGGTCATGACGATGAGCGAGGGCAACGCCTGGGCAGCGCTGGTGACAAAGGGCTGCGGACCTACTCCGACTGCGCCGAGCACCGTGTTCGCGAGACCGTGGCCGGGATCGAGCAGGAACGTCCAGAGCGTTGCGATCACCACGATCGACGTCACGACGGGAGTGAACGCCAGAGTGCGGAGCAACCGTGCGCCGCGAAACTTCTGGTTGACGAATACCGCCAGCGCAAGACCTAGCGGAATCACGAGTACCACGGTGCCAACGGCGAAGAGTGCGGTCGCTCGGAGCGACGCGATCACACTGGGGTCCTGCAGCAGGGTCTCGTAATTCTTAAAACCGACCCAGGAGCTCACATCGGGATTGAGAAAGGTGAACTCGCGGAACGAGTCGAGGAGCATCGTGGCGAGCGGCCACTCCTGGAAGGTAATGAGCAAAACGACGAAGGGCGCGAGAAACAGTCCCGCGGTTAGGTACGTCTTCGCGGTTCGACGATTTCTCCGCGGCCTCCTGGTGGGGGCGGGCTCAGGCGAGCCCGCCCCCATGGGAAGCGCGCGAACAGGTTCTACAGGCAGAGTGTCAGCGCGCATGGTGATCAGTTCTTTCGGGCAGACTGTTCGAATTCCTGCACGGCCTTGTCAAGCCGCTCCTGCACGTCCGCGCCGTAGGCGATGTCACGCATCGCGCTGGTCACCACGAAGTCGTACAGCGCGGCGTTGATACCCGGCGGACGCGGCTGACCCCACTGCTCGAGTTCGTCCTTGAAAATCGCCAACGGGTACGCGTCGTACTGGGGCAGGTCGCCGAACACGGACTCACGCACGGGCAACGACGCGTCGCTCTGAGAGTTGCGCAGCTGCTCGGCGGCACTACCCACGAAGTTGACGAATTCGGCTGCCTCGACGGGGTGCTTACTGCGCGCGCCGACCCCCAGGGTCAGACTCCCTGTCTGAGTGATCGGCGTGGTGATGTACGGCAACGGCGTGATGCCGGTCACGAACGGCGCGTCCGGTGCGAGCAGATCCTGAATGAACGACGGCTGCTGGATGTCGAAGCACGCCTTCCCGTCGGCGAACGCATTGGGGATGCCAGCCTTCGGTGAGATGCCGTAGCGGTTGAAGATGTCCTGGTAGAGCTGGGCACCCGCCACCGACTCCGGCCCGTTCAACCAACCGTCGATTGTGTAACCGTCGGGATCGAGCCCGTAGAACGCCTTGTAGGCACTCGACGTCGCTGGAGCCGTTGGGTCGCCCGCAGACCGGACGAAGTTCATCGACACGTAGGACGGGCCTGGTGTTCCGTTTCCGGACTGAGTGGGCGCAAGACCCCAGACCGTCGCGTCCCCGGCCGGGCCCTGCTGACACTTCTGCATTGCCGCAATGGCCTCATCCCACGTCCACGCTGTGTCGAGGGTGGACGGCGGCGAGATGCCGAGCGCATCCAACATGTCCTTGTTGTAGATGAGGGCGACGGCCGACTGTCGCACGCCGGGGCTGTACAACTTGCCATCGAAGGTGTGCTCCCTCAGCGTGGCCGGGCTCATGTCGTCACGGGTGGCCTGATCGATCGAGTCTTCCATGGACGCGATAACGCCGTTGATCGCATAGGTAGCGGTGTTGGGGCCGTCGTAGGTGTACAGGTCCGGTGCGGAGGGCGAGCCGGCGATCACGTTGATCTTGTCGGCGAGCTGCCCGAACGGCACCTCTGAGACTTTGATCTCCGTGCACGGGTGACTCTTTGCCCAGGAGTCGAGCACGGTCTGAGCGGGCGGCGCGCCCTCCGCGCGGAGCAGGTTGAGAGTCACGACAGCGTCGCAACCTGGCTTACTCGGCTCCGGTGCTCCAGATGAACACCCGGCGATGGCGACGAGCACGGCAGCGCCCGCGATCGCCAATGGTACAAGCTTCATTGCTTTGCCTTTCGGTGGTGGTATTCAGACGCCACGGCTGTGGTGCGCCCGCCTCACTGAGGTGAAGAAATGGATGACGCGAGCGCGTCGATGAGGAATCGGACGAAAAGCTCCCGGTCGGCGCCAAGCGCGACGGATGCTGTCACGGGAGACCTGAGAGGGCGGCGGGTATCGAGAACCATCTGGCCGACGGTCAGATCCCCTGCGGTCTCGATATCGGCCGGGTACTCCCCGACGCCTCGCAGAACCTCCGGGAAAACGAGGTGCGCTACACAGAGTGCGTCGTGAACGGGCGCGCTGTGCGGTATTGCCAACGGAGAATTCATGTCGTGCGCGAGGATGCGCTTGCGGATGAACGACTCCGCCGCAAGCGACGCAGGGGTGGCCGCCTCCAGCAGTCGATCGCAGTCGTCCTCGGTGACTAGGGCTTGGTGGGTCGCGTCCAGGGGCACCACTGTTAGCTGCTTGAATCCGGCACGGAACACCTCGCGTGCCGCCTCGGGGTCCATCCAAAAGTTGGATTCAGCCGTCGCCGTTCTATTCGTCACTCGGTACCCGCCGCCCATGAGCACCACCCGTGGAATCCGCTCCACAATGCGCGGTTCGAGCCGTATAGCGGTCGCGACGTTCGTCAACGGTCCGGTCGGCACCAGGACCGTGTCGGGGCCGAGCGGGCCCATATATGTCTCAACGAGGAACTCGGCTGCGTTCATGTCCGCGGGCTTTGACGTGGCTTCGGGCAGATCCAGGTATTCGCCGTGCCAATCGCTGATGGGCCGGTTGCGGATGCCGTCGGGGAACGTCTCTCGCTCGAGAGGGTGGGCTGCCCCTACGTAGACCGGCACCGTCGACCCAATCAATTCGAGCACGCGAAGGCTGTTTTCGGTGGTGTTCAGCAACGGAACATTGCCGCAGACCGTGCTGACACCGACCAGGTCGAGCTGAGGGTGCAACGCGGCCGTCAGAATCGCGACTGCGTCGTCGGTACCGGTGTCCACGTCGAGGATTAGACGAGTGGTCATATGGATGCTCCTTTGATCTGGCTGGTGGATGCGCGCACGATGAGCACTGGATCGAGAATCACGCGTGTCGGGAAGGTCTTCTTGTCAATCTGACTTAGAAGAATCTCGGCGGCTCGGCGGCCGAGCTCGTCGCCTGATTGTCGGATTGTGGTCAGCGGCGGAGAAGCGTAGCGAGCGAGATAGGAGTCGTCGAAGCCAACTACCGAGATGTCGCCGGGAACTGAGCGCCCCGCGTCTTGGAGAACTCCGATCGCACCGATGGCCATCATGTCATTGCTGGCAAACACGGCGGTGAACTCCCTGCCCTGCTCGAGCAGCCCGTGCATCGCCGCGGCACCCCCCTCCAGATCGAGAGCGCCGCGCGTCGCAAGTGCTGCGGTCGGTTCGACGCCCCGATCCCGAAGCGCGTCCTGGTACCCCCAGTAGCGCGCGCGCGCCGCATCGTTGTCTTGATCGCCGCCGAGGAAGGCCACCTTCGTGTGCCCAAGGTCGAGCAAATGCTCGGTGGCCATGCGGCCACCCAGTCGATGGTCGAGCTTTACTACAACCGCGTCAGCTCCCTTGACCTCGCGGTCGATCTGTACCACGGAGGTCTGAGAGGTCGACTCGACGAGTTCATCGATCGAGAGGTTCGACCCGACGAGCAGAAGCCCATCGACCTGTCGGGCGGTGAGTAGGCGAAGGTAGCGGCGTTCACGCTCTGCCGTCGACGATCCGCTGCAGACCAGCACCGTGTAGTCGTTCGCATCAGCGACTTCTTCTACGCCTGCAGCCATCGACGCGAAAAACGGGTTAGCGAGATCGGGCAGAACTAGGGCTACGGTCCGCGTGGACCCTGACGCGAGTGAACGAGCGACGCCGTTGGGCTGGTAGCCCAGCCGTTCCATCACCTCAAGCACTGCGGTTCGCGTTGCTGGGTTGACATTCTCCGCGTTGTTGAGGACGCGCGAGATAGTTCCGATAGCGAAACCGGTCTCACGCGCGATGTCGTAAATCGTTGCAGCCACAAGGTCTCTCTCGTCATGGAAGCGCTTCATTGAAGCGCTTCCATGAAGTTAGCAGGGGAGTGCCCGTGCGGTCAACTGGGCTCGGTAGACGGAGCGTATCGATTGAAAGGTGGCACGATCAGGTCCATTTCGCCTCCGCAGACAACCAGTTGGCGCGACAGACGGCGCCCCCGCAAGAGCTCGGCGGTCGACGCGGAGGAACGGTCGCCCTCGACCGCGACGTCGAGGTCGGCGCCGGGCGGGACGACGAGGGGGCATTGCCGCCGAACAGCCAGGCGACACCGGTCGTCGCACCGCCCCGGCCGACCCCGCGCCCGGCGCTCGTGCTCACCCCGGACGGGATCCGGCTGACCCGCATCCGCGACACCGGAACCGTCGTCGTCCGCACCATCCGATTCCAGGTCAGCCGCACCCTCGCTGGCTCGATCGCCTACATCGTCGGGGCCGAGCAGACCGTTCAGGTCTTCGACGAGGCCGGCACGCTCATCATCGAGCACGCCTGGCCGGCACCCGGAACCAAATACGTCGGCTCCGGAAAACGACCCGGCAGACGCGCCACCCACTGAACTGTCACCGATGTCCTGAGGCAGAAGTGTTTCGCGCAAAGGGTCTCGGGTCTTGTCCACATTTTGTCCGAATGAGCAAAATCACCCCTGATCACGTCGTGCCAGTTTGATTCAGAAATCCGCGAGGTTCCGCGGAACTTCCGCCTATTCGCTGGGCTCCATAAGCGCCTGATTGTCACTGAAAATCGTGAGGTCACGGGATCGACGCCCGTCGGAGCCACCATAAACAGTCCTGATATTTGGCGGTTCTCTCGCCTCGGACAGCCGAATGCCCCAGCGCCGTTGTCACGAAACTGGGGCATTCTGTCACTAACGCTCCCGCGAGCGCTCTTTTCTGTGATCTATTTTGCCGAGCGATAAAGTGGCAGGAGTGCTCCTCGTCGAGCTCGGCGCAGGTCACTAAAGGAGCTGAGGGCTCAGGCGAACGAAGCCGCGATCGCCCGACCGAGCGCATCGCCCGAGCTCCACGCGGTACCCACCGACGAGCGCTCGCCCCACGCGTCTCCGCACACTCCGATGCCATCGTGCCAGTGGAACGGCTCGGGGTGCTGCGTGGACGGGCGGGCGAAACTCCAGCGGTGCGCGAACGCCCTCGTGGGAGCATCCGGCAGCTTCAGCAGGCGCTGCACCGCAGCAGACGTGGGCGCGATGGCGCCGTCTGGGTCGTCGAGATGTTCGCGGGCGAGTGCCTCCGTGGTGTGGGCAACGAGCACGGCAGCGTCATCGCCGCGTCGGTCGCCATCGTCGGCGAGCGTCAGCACCTCGGGCGTGTTGTTGACGAATGCCGCATGGAACGGAACCCACTGCCGCGATTGCCACTCGAGCACTACCGCGATGCTCGGCAGCCATGCCGCGGCCAGCTCGGTTTGCAGGGGCGAGTCGGCGTCGAGCAGACGCGCCGCCTGCGGGTCGGGCACGGCGAGCACGACGGCGTCGTAGTGCTGGCCGTCGACGATTCCCGGAGCCACGTGCTCCACGGTGGTCTCCTGCTCGATGTCGAGGTCGCGAGCGAGGTCGGCTACAAGGGCGCGCAGCCCCGCGGTCGCGGCGTACCGGACGGGGCCAGTGCTCGAACCCTGGATGCCCTCAGCCTGGGCTACCGCAATCGTGTCTGTCCAGGCCCGCGCGAGTTGCCGCTTGACCCAGTCCTCGACCAATGCGCCAAACAGGGTGCCGGGCTGCGCGGTGAAGTAGGCGGCGCCGATGTCGACGGTTCGTCCGTTGAGGTTGCGGCTGGCCATCCGCCCTCCCGGTTGCCGGCCGCGGTCTACCACCCGCGGGGCGATACCCGCGCTGCGCAGCGCCCTGGCGCAGGCGACCCCCGCAATTCCCGAGCCGACGATGAGTACGCGGGGTGCATCCACGTGTTCATCCTGCCAGACCTGGTGAAAGCGACCCGCGTCCCCGCGCCGGACGCCTGGCGACGCCTCTATGCAGTACTTGGCGCCGAGGCCGTAGACATTGCCCAACCAGCTCATATGTATTTCCTCAGGGGTGAAGAGCGAAACTTCGCCGCGTTCGCCGAACCCCTCAAATGGAAGCCGGAACCCTTGTGGGCGGCCAGGGAGCTAATGGCGTTCTGGACCGGGCTCGCTCGACATTGGATGATGGATCCCTCGGTGGGCTTCCTAGCCGTCTGGGACAACTTCGCCGACCGGTTCTTCAAGTCGGGTAGCCGTCGAGGGCGGACGTTCTCCTGACGTGACCGGCAGTCGACGCGACTTGGCGGCGCGTTTCCTGATGCTGTCGGATCTGCACCCTGAACCTCTGCAGTCGGGGGCGCGCTAGGGCATAGGCAGTTAGGCCATAAGCACCCGATCCTGAGAGCGCCACCGAGACGAAGTCTTCGCCGACTACGGGTATGTCGTTCCAGGGGTTCCATCCCGGCCCGCCCAGGAGCTCATTCCAGTTGTTGCCTTTCCCCCACAGAGTGCCATCGTCGTCCACAGCTAGAACCGTTTCTCCGTCCACCGTGGCGTCGACTAGGTCATCGGCCTCGAATTTCGTGGGCAAGCACCTGGAATGGCCAGCAAACCGGCGGCGTGAACACGATCAGGAGTCGTGACGTCACCCCGGGTCTGCGCGTCCAGCTTGCGGGATAGTGGCCTAGCGGACACCCTCGAGCCGTATGAGCGACTCTCAATCAAGGCCAAGACAGCCCCCACCTTCACCGAGGTCGCCGAGATCCCCTCGTCCACCGCGGGCCGGTCAGTCGAACTGGCTGTTGTGGACGAGACGAATGAGTGCGGTGCCAGGCCGGCGGCACAGTGGAGTTCGGGACTCGCTTCGCCCTCGGACTCTTCCAAGCGGCCGCGCAGGGCCGCCGGAGTCGATCCGCTTCTCGCCGAGCTGCTCGGCCGCGAGCCTCAGATCGTGGACGCGGCGCTCAACTAGCGCCGATCGCTTCGGAATCTCCTCGATCAGTGGCGTAGCGATCGAGACGCGCGGGTTCTAGCGGGTTCGGGCGTCACTTCGCGGGCCGGCCGTCGAAGCCCTCACGACCAGGCTCGGCATGAGTACCTCAACCTGCGGAGTGCCATCACCAGGCTCAAGAAGCATGCTGGCAGCGCGATTTCCGAGCTCGTACATCGGCTGGCGGATCGTGGTGAGCGGCACCTCGGCAAGCTGCGCGTGATCGATATCGTCGTAACCGACGATCGAGAGGTCGTCAGGCGTGCGCACACCGTGGCGCGCGAGACTGGACTGAGCCGCGAGGGCGATCAGATCGTTGGCGCAGATGAGCGCCGTAGGCAGCACGTCGAGCTTCATGATGCGCTCCCCCACCTCCGCTCGGGCGAGCGGGGTAACGCCCGTCGACCTCAGCTGCCGCAGGGTTCGGGGGTCTCGCCCAGCCGCCTCAAGCGCCAGTTCGGCACCCACGAGTCGATTACTGACCTGCTCCTCGCGCCCAGGGCCGCTGATGAACATGATGTCGGTGTGCCCGAGCTCGAGCAGGTGATTCATCGCCATCCGCCCACCTGCGATGTCGTCAACCACGACCGAGGAGAAGGACGAGCCTTCGCTTGGATGATCGAGGATCACGACGCTCGCTCCTGCCCGTCTGAGCACATCCAGCTGGGCGGTGACCGATGCGGTGGGTGTGATGAGAACGCCCATGACCCGCATCTCGGCCAAGGCGGTCAGATATTTGCGCTCACGATCGGGATCGCCCTCGGTGTTGCAGGTCACGATGACATTCCCGGCCTTCAGCGCGGCGTGCTCGACGCCCCGTGCGACTTCGGCGAAGAAGGGGTTCAGGCCGTCGGGCACGATGTAGCCGATGACGGGACTGCGCTGGCCGCGCATGACGCGGCTCGCCGAGTTGGGCACGAACTCGAGCTCCGCTATCGACTCCTCGACACGCGATCGGGTCTTGGGCGAGATCGTCTTGGTCTCGTTGAGATAGTTGGAGACGGTCGCGATGGAGACGCCTGCGGCTTTCGCAACATCGCGAATCGTGGCGGTCATCTGTCTCCCTTCCGTCGGAATTCTATGGGTGTTGACAACCGAGGGGCCCAACCGTATCGTTACCCGCACCAAAAGTGTAACGGTTCACTTCCGGTGCCCAATCACCCACCTCAACGGAGAGTCACATGATCACACGCATCAAAAACCGCCCATGGACCGTACTGGCCGCCGTCGCCACCATCGGACTCCTCGCCGGATGTTCGGCCCCCGCCGACACCGGATCCAACAGCGACGAGCAGGGCACCTGGACTGCTGCCGAAGTGCTCGACGGCAGTGGCGGACGCGTCGCCGCTCCCCTGTTCGCCGTGCCCAAGAACGTCGAGTCGTACGAGTTCGCCTTCCTCAACCCCGGCCTCAGCGTGCCAACGTTCAAGGACTGGCAGACCGGCGTCCAGGACGCAGCCGACTTCTACGGCGTCAAGATCACCCAGACCGACCTCGACCTCAAGTACGAGAACGCACTCACCTCGTACGGCACCGTCGCGGTCAAGTCGCCCGTGATCGTCGGCTCCGGTGCTGGCGCCGCCAACGCCGCGCTCCTGTCGGGCGTCGAGGCTGATGGCGCGAAGCTCGTACTCATCGACCAGGACCTCGAGGGTGCACCGAGCTTCGGCGTTGACAACGCGACCACCGGGGAGATCGGCGGGCAGTTCCTCGTCGAGGCCGCCCAGGGCCGCATCGATTCCGATTGGGCAGGCAAGAACGTCGTCTACGTCGGCATCAGTGCGGCAAGCTGCGAGCCGTGCGATGTGCGAGTCCAGAAGGGCGGCGACGTCGTCGCGGATGCCCTCAGCCTCACCTCGGAGCCCGGCTTCCTGCTCCCCGACCCGGGAACTGCCGACCAGGCCCAGATCGTGTTCACCGACTACCTGACCGCGCACCCGGACGACGTGTTCGTGGTGCTGGGCTTCGGCGACGGTGCGGCGGTGGGAGCCCTCAACGCCCTCAAGGCTGCCGACCGGCTCGATGACGCCGTGGTGGGAAGCCTCGGTGGTGACATCTCAGGCCGAACGGCCCTGCGTGATCCCAGCAACGCCAAGGCCTTCGTCGGCGCACTGGACTTCAACCCCTACCAGGAGGGCTGGAACTGGGTGGAGGCTGCAATCGCCACCCAGCTCGGCAAGTCCTTCGCGACCTACGACGCCAGCACGGTGCTGACACCCGCGAACGTGGACGACTTTTACCCGAACGACTGACCTGCACCACCAGAGGCCCGCTCGCCCTCAACACGCGAGCGGGCCTCGCCCACTAGAAAGGTCCCTTCCGTGACCACCCTCGCCACCGCCAGCGCCCGGCGCCGACGCTTCCTCGATGTCGCGCTCGACTACGGCCTCTATGGCACGCTCGTCGCCCTGATCATCTTCTTCTCGATCGCCTCGCCCTACTTCCTGACGCCGCGCAACCTCACCAACATCGCGGTCGCGGTGGCAGTGACCGGGATCCTCGCCGCCGGGTTCACTGCCGCGCTCATCGCGGGCCAGGTAGACATCTCCATCGGCGCGACCTTGGGCGTGACAGCCGTCGTGGTGGCCACCCTCAACGAGAAGCTCGGGATGCCGTGGCCTCTTGCCGCGCTCATCGCCGTGCTCGTCGGCCTTGTCGTCGGGCTCGTCAACAGCGTTCTGGTCGTCGGTTTCGCCATCAACTCGCTCATCGCCACGCTGGCGATGTCGGTCGTGCTGCGGGGCGCAGCCTTCATCCTCGCAGGCGGCCAGACCATCCCCATGACCGACCCCGGCCTCCAGCTGGCCGTCAATGCCCGCCCGTTGGGAATCCCCATCCCGGTCATCCTCCTCCTCGGCGTGTTCGCCATCGGGTGGCTGCTGCTCACGCGCGCGAAGGTCGGGTGGCACGTCTACGCGGTGGGCGCGAGCCCCAGCGCGGCTCTGCGCGCTGGCATCTCCACCAAGAAGATCTTCATCGGCGTGTTCATCGCCTCGGGGCTGCTCGCCTCGGTCGGCGGACTGATCAGCGCCGGACAGGCCGGAGGCGGTGGGCCCACCTTCGGCGACGGCATCGAATTCCAGGTCCTCGCGGCCGTACTGCTCGCCGGGTTCGGGCTGCAGGGCGGAACCGGACGATTCGAACGCGCGCTCGTCGGCGTCGTGCTCGTCGGCGTTCTCCTCAACGGGCTCATCCTGCTCGGCGTCGATGCGTACTACCAGTACCTCGCGCGCGGCCTCGTCTTCGTGGTCGCCGTCGTGCTCGCTTCACTCGCAACTCGAAAGGCCTCGCGATGACCACCACCATACCCGCCGTCGCCCTCGAGGCCCGGGGCATCGGCAAGACCTTCGGCCACGTCGAGGCCCTCAGCGATGTCTCGTTCTCAGCCCATGCCGGAGAAGTACTGGCCATCCTCGGCGATAACGGCGCTGGCAAGTCCACCCTGATCAAGATCCTCTCCGGCGTGTACGACGCGGATGAGGGCCAGCTCTCGGTCTACGGCGAGCCCGTCGACTTCCGCAAGCCCTCCGACGCGTCGGACGCCGGGATCGCCACGGTTTACCAGGACCTCGCCCTCGTGGAGACGCGCGACGTAGCGGCGAACATATTCCTGGGCCGGGAGTTCACCAAGGGTCTGTTCGTCGATCGCAAGCGCATGTACGAACAGGCTCGAACCGAGATCGACAAGCTCTCCCTCAAGCTCCCGTCGGTCAAGGTGCCGGTCGGGCTGCTCTCGGGCGGCCAGCGCCAGGCTGTCGCGATCGTGCGGGCCGCGAGCCTCGGCGCCCACATCATCATCATGGATGAACCCACCGCCGCTCTCGGTGTGACCGAGTCTGGGCGCGTTATGGAACTTGCCGAAAGGCTTCGGGATGCCGGGCTCGCGGTCATCATCATCAGCCACAACCTGCAGCAGATCTGGCCGGTCGCCGACCGGTTCCTGGTGATGCGCCTCGGCCGCGTGGCGGGCGTCCGGGCAAAATCCGACACCACCGTGGACGGGCTCATCCGTCTCATCATGCATGGCGACATCCCCGAAGGAACCGATAACTAGTGCGACCCCAAATTCTGGCCTACTACTTTCCCGACTGGCACCAGGACAGTAAGAACGAACGCTGGTTCGGCGAGGGATGGAATGAGTGGTCACTCCTCAAGGCTGCGCGGCCGAGGTTCGACGGTCATCGCCAGCCCCGCGTTCCCGCCCTCGGCTACACCGATCAGTCGGACCCGGCTCACATGGCCGTCGACATCGACCTCGCCGCCGACCACGGCGTGGATGGCTTCCTCTTCGACTTCTACTGGCACGAGGACGGCGCGTTCCTCGATGGTGAACTCGATCGTGGCTACCTGGGCGCCCCTAACCGTTCGCGCGTGACGTTCGCCCTGATGTGGGCCAACCACAATTGGGTGGACATCTTCCCCGCAGGCCAGGCCAACGTCAACCGCGTGCTCGAGGAGGGACCGATCGGGCGAGCGGCGTTCGACGCCATGACCGACTACATCGTGGAGCACTACTTCTCGCAGCCCGAGTACCTGACCGTCGAGGGGCGCCCCTACTTCTCCATCTACGAGCTCGGCTCGCTCGCGCAGGGCCTCGGTGGAGTCGAGGAGACCCGGGATGCGCTGGCCGACTTCACCCGCAAGGCTGTCGCGGCCGGGCATCCGGGCATCCACTTCGACGCCGTCGTGTGGGGTTTCGCCGTGCTGCCCCTGGCGATCACCGTGGGCGAGCCTGCCGAGATCATTGCCAAACTCGATCTCTCGTCGGCGAGTTCCTACGTGTGGATGCATCACGTCGACGTGGCCGAGATGGGATTTCCGCGGGCCGACTGGGACGCGGTGAAGGACGGCGCGTTCGCCGAGTACGAGCGCTACGCCAGCTCGCTCACAGTGCCGTTCTACCCGAACGTGACAGTGGGATGGGACTCGTCGCCGCGCACCGACCAGGATGCGACATTCGAGTACCGGGACTACCCTTGGTACCCCGTTCTCGACGCGACTCCCGAACAGTTCCGGCGTGGACTGGAAGCTGCGCGCGAGCACGCCGCGCGCCATGAGACGGCGTTCATCACCATCAACGCGTGGAACGAATGGACCGAGGGCTCAGCTCTCCTTCCCGACACCACGCACGGGCTCGGCTACCTCGAGGCGATTCGCGCAGTCTTCGGCCTGCGAGAGTAGCCCCACCACCCAGACCCCATGCCCCGCCACAACCGTTTGGTGGGGCATGGCTCCACTCGCGCGGCCAGAACGGAGAACCACATGACACTCGAACACCTGCTTCCCGCGAAGGTGCGCCGCAAGACCCGCATCGGCCTCGTCGCCGGCGGTCTCGGAACGTACTGGCCGCAGTTCCCGGGGCTCCTCCCCCAGCTGCAGGAGTCCGCGCGGTACGTCTCCGAACGGTTCGAGCAGATGGACGCCGAGGTCAACGACGTCGGCTTCATCTCGGATGCCCAGGAGGGCGTCGCTGCCGCCGAGAGACTCCGCATCGCCGACTGCGACCTCATCGTCATGTTCCTCACGACCTACCTGACGTCGTCGATGGTGCTGCCGATCGCGCAGCGCTCGAATACTCCCGTGCTCGTCATCGACCTGCAGCCCACCGAGAAGATGGACCATGCGAACTTCGACACCGGCCTATGGCTCGCCTACTGCGGCCAGTGCCCCGTGCCTGAGGTCGGCAACGTGTTCCGCCGGGCGGGCATCCCGTTTCGGTCCGTCTCCGGGTGGCTGCGCCAGGAGTCGGCGTGGACCCGCATCGAGCAGTGGATCAGCGCAGCCCACATCCGCGCCGCTCTGCGCCACGCTCGTCACGGTCTTATGGGCCACGTCTACCCAGGGATGCTCGACGTCTCGACCGACCTCACCCTGCTGCCGACGACGTTCGGCTCGCACGTGGAGGTGCTCGAGTTCGACGATTTGCGCCAGCGCGTGGAGAAGGTGACGGATGCCGAGACCGAGGCTCGCATGCAGCTGGCCCGAGCCGTCTTCATGATCGATGACACCGTCGTCGAGGAGGACTTCGCCTGGGGTGCCCGCGTGAGCGTGGCCCTCGACAGGCTCATCGACGACTTCGACCTCGACTCGCTCGCCTATTACCACCGCGGACTCGATGGCGAGCAGCACGAACGTCTCGGCGCTGGCATGATCCTCGGGGCATCCCTGCTCACGGCCCGCGGAATCCCCGCCACGGGCGAGTACGAGCTGCGCACCACCGTCGCGCAGCTCGCCACCCACGTCATTGGTGCCGGTGGCTCGTTCACCGAGATCCAAGCGCTCAACTTCGACGACAACGTCGTCGAGATGGGCCACGATGGCCCGGCGCACCTCGCGGTGTCCTCCAGCGATCCGCTCCTGCGTGGCCTGGGCGTCTACCACGGCAAGCGCGGCTGGGGCGTGAGCGTCGAGTTCGACGTGCAATCGGGCCCCGTCACCCTCCTCGGCCTCGGCCAGGACCGCGACGGCAAACTCGCCTTCGTCGCCTCCGAGGGAACCGTCGTCCCCGGTCCACTGCTCGCGATCGGCAATACCACCTCCCGCGTCGACTTCGACCGCGACCCGGGCGAGTGGGTCGACGAGTGGAGTGCCACGGGCATCGGGCACCACTGGTCGCTCTCCCTCGGCCACCGCGCCGGCGACTACGAAGCCGCCGCCAACCTGCTCGGCATCGACTTCCGGCAGGTCTAGCACTTCCCGGGCGGCGCCTCGGCGGGGCCGCCCGGGTGAGCTGGCCGAGATGTCACCCGCTGAGGCCGATCGCGGTGCGCCCTGCTCGAGCGGGCTCAATTCGCGCAGGATCGCCGTTCGCGGTTACGGCCACCTGCTGCAATTCGCCCACCCTGGGATAACGAAATCCCGGCGCACGTCGCGACCGGATACAACTAGGGCGGGTGACGATGCACCAAGTGTGCAACTGATGGAGGCCTATGACAAATGGCGGGCGCTTGATCCTGCGCCCGCCATCTCTTGACGTCATCAGCCCTTGATCAGGATCTCGTCGAGCATCGTCCAAGCGGATCCGCCGTCCACGGTCACACGGACGTAGCGGGCGCTGGCTGTGAGCACGAGCAGGCGGTAGTTCTTCACCTGCAGAGAGTCCGTAACGGCCGGTTCGGTGATCGTGCCCCGCGTCGTCCAGATGAGTGCGTCCGTCGAGGTCTCGACCTTCACCGACGGCGGCAGGAACACATAGTCGCCTCTCACCTGCAGCCATCCGGTCTCAACGAGGCCGATGGAGCGGCTCACACCGAGGTCGACGGTGAACGAGTACGTCCCCGCCGCGTTCCGGCCCTCGGCGGTGCTGAGAAGGCGGTCTACGACGTCCGTCGAGGTGTTCTGCGTGTATCCGGAGAGCCCGGTATCGAATATCGCTGTGTGAGCGCCGCTGTCAGCCGTCCACTGCAAGACGTGGGTGTCGATGCAGGCGTCGTCGAGGTGGCCAAACTCATTGTCGAGCTGCGCGTTGCTCCAACCGTCGATGAGGGCGGGCTGCACGAAAGTGCCGGTCAGTCGCGGACCGGTATCGCACGGATCGCTGGCGATAGCGGATGTCACCGGGAGTGCAACTGCGGCTGCAACCACTGCAATGGTCGCCGATATTCGAGTGATGCGCGAGAGAACCATGCAAGTCTCCATTCGATCGTTGAAGCAAGTCCGCCTAAGCGCGGACATTGGTTAAGCCCATTACAGGGTTCGGGTTTCCTTCTGCAGTACAGTCGGTCGGTCGGGGTCGAGTCCCTTCGCGAGGGAGACCGACCGCGCGAGCATCTGGAACGGCACGATGTCGACGATGGGCGAGAGCTCCGGCCGCAGTTCCGACCGGGGGGCGACGACGACGCGACCACCCGCGCTACGGCACACCGCGACCAAGTCGGGGTCCACCTCACCGGTGACAAGAACCACCGTGCCCGGCCCGACGGCGGCGAGCGGGCCGTGCCGGAACTCGGCGCTGCTGTATGCCAGACAGGGCAACGCGCACGTCTCCATGATCTTGAGCGCCGCCTCCCGTGCTGTGGCGTAGGAGTAAGAACGGCCGAGCACGACTGCTGAGGTCGCCGATCCCAGGGCGGAGACCGCCTCGTCGAGCCAGCCGCTGTCAGCAAGCAGAGCCTCGGCAGCGGGCTCGATCTGGTGCCACTCCCAGCCCGGATCCTCGGGCGCCAGGGCCGCGACGAGACGCGTGAGTGCGAGGAGCGACGCCGTGTAGCTTTTCGTGGCGGCCACGGCGAGCTCCGGCCCGGCGTCGAGGCCGACGGCAATGTCCGCCGAGGCTGCAAGCTCGGAGTTCTCGGCATTGACGTAGGCGATGGTCAGGGCGTGCGCCGCACGAGCAGAGCGCACGCACGCGATGAGATCGGGCGAGGCCCCGCTCTGGCTGACGGCGATCACGACATCGCGGGGCGACCACGGGCTGCCTCCCAGTCGTGTGACCACCGAGGGGGCGACGACCACGACGGGCAGGCCCAGCACCGCCTCCGCGAGGTACTTGGCGTGCAGGCCCGCGTGCCCGCTCGTGCCACGGGCCACCAGCTGGAGGTGCGGCGGGTTGAGACCTCCGATGGCCGCCAGCACATCCGCGGCAACCGGCACCGTCGCCAAGCGGGCGAGCATCGCCGGCTGCTCCGCGATCTCGCGGAGCATGAACTCACCGGGCGTCGTCATATCGTCTCTCCCTCGAACCGCACATCGATCTCGAAACTGCGAAGCCAGGGCAGCGTCACGCTGGCGATACGCTGGCTCCCCTGCAGCCCAAGACCCGCAAGTCGGTCGCGCAGGATGTCGGTGAGTACCGCCTCGGAGCGCGTGACCCGTTCGGCGTCGACCGGTTCGATGCGATCGTCGAACAACTCGCTCGACACTTCCCGACGCACCCGAGCCTGATAGACCGCGTCGTCGAGCAGACGGCGTTTCAGTGCACGGATGCGGGCTCCGTCGTCGAGCGTGCCGCTGCGTCGCCCGACCACCGCCGCGACACCGAGGGCGAGCGCGCTCCCCAGTGCATTGCCCGCGGTGTTCCATCCCGCATAGGCGTCGAGACCGGCCAGGATTCCATGGGCGGCGAGGTCGTCGATGAGATGCGCATCGCCGCCATTGCCGTAGCGCAGGTCGGCGAGGACGACGGGATGCCCCGACGCGATGGCCGTGCGCACCGCCGCGCCGGTGTGGGATATCGCGACAGGATCCGGCGCCGGGTCGCCGCCGAAGTGGTCGGCCCTTGCCGGGTCGGGGGTGTGGATGACCAGAACGAAATCTGCCTCCGAGACATCCGCCACCGCAACCGCACCAACCGCGGCGAGCTGCCGGGCAAGGGATTCACGGAGGGGCACGTTCTCGTAGGACGGGATCCGCCCCATGCCCTCCTCCTCAGACGGCACGACGAACACCCGCGGGGCATCGCCTGCCGCCTGCGCGAGCAGGCGGGCCACGAGAACGGCGCCCGTCTCGTCGGCGCCCGGGTAGACCTGCACCGGCTGTTCCCCCCGCAATTGCTGCCAGTAGTCGATGAGGTGCTGCTCGGCCGAGCCCGCCGACCAGGCGGCGGTGTCGTCGGCGGTGATCACGAGCGGGTCCACGACTCCCTGCCACGCCATGTCGAGGGCGGCGAGGTCGACCAGGTGGTTGCGGAGCCGCCGACTGCTGTAGTCCCGGCGGATGCCCCCGGGCACCGCGGGCTGCGCGTCCCCATCCGCACCGGACCACGCCCGATGGACCGCGCCACCGAGGGCGTGGACCTCTCGGCCGACCTCGGCCCAGTACTCCGGCTCTTCCACGGCGGAGTAGGAGTCGCTGGCGCGCATCACCAGGCTCACCGCAGCGATGCGCATCCGGGGGTTTGCCTCATGGATCTCGCGCAGCACATCGAGCCGGCGGATGACCGTGGAGATCGGCTCGGTCGACGTGCGCGAGGGGATGAGTCCACCGTGCACAAGAGTGTCGATCGAGACGACAGCGCCATCGAGTTCAGGTGACAGCGCCCGCAGCCACGCGGCGATGCCCTCCACATCGCCCGCCGCGCGGTACCGCGGCAGCAGTTCGGCGGGCGGCAGGTCCAGCGCGCACCCGGCGATCGCGGCGACATCCCGAACCAGGCCGGTATTCACCGGCCTCTCATCGAGCGGCACGAGCGCAACGCGCAGGACACGGGGGCCCGTCACGGGGTGTTGTGCCGGCGGCGGCCGACCGAGAGCTCGTAGGAGTAGCGATCACCGCGGTACAGGCTCTCGGCAAACTCGACGGCGCGGCCGCGGTCGTCGTACCCCGTCCGCGACACCAGGAAAGCCGGGCTGAACGGCGGTACCTGGAGCTCCGAGGCGACACCCGGCTCCAAGACGGTCACCTTGATCACCTGGTCAGCACGGTCAAGGCGCAGCGCGAAGTGCTCGTCGAGGACCCTGTACAGCGACTCGTTGCCGAGCCTCTCGACAAGTCCGGGCACGAGGACCTCCGGCAGATAGGAGTCTTCGACGCACATCGGAGCGTCATCGGCGGTACGCACGCGCCTGATATGCACGACGAGGTCGGCGGGGCTCAACCCCAGTGCGTAGCCGATGCGGGCGCCGACGGGAACTACCTCGGCATGGGTCGAGAGGGATCCGGGGGCCAATCCGCGCGCGCGCATGTCCTCTGAGAACGATGTCAACTCGAAGGACTTGGTGATCGACTTCTCGCTGACGAATGTTCCGGCGCCCTGCACCCGATAGACAACGCCGTCGTTCTCGAGTTGGTCGAGCGCGCGTCGAACTGTCAGCCGACTGATATCGAATTCGTCGGCGAGTTCACGTTCGGTCGGTAATTTCTCGTGCGGGCCGAGGCCGCCGTCGATGACCGCCTCGAGATGGCGGCGCACACGATCGGCCTTGGTGATCTTGCCTGCGAGTTGCTCCATGCGGCCAACCTACCTCATTTGGGGAGTACCATTTGAAGAAATTCCCCCCTTTGTTTTGCTGCTTTTTGACATTGAATTCGGAATTGGTAGACATCTATTGATCCGTCGGCCATACTGATCGGCACCCTGTTCCATACATTCTGCTTGATTGGAGTACACCATGCACGTTCCTCCTCGTACACGGCGCCGGTATGGCGTCGCGGTCGGCGCGATGACGGGAGCTATTGCTCTCGTTCTCGCCGGCTGCTCCACCCCGGCGCCGTCCGGTCCGGAAGAAGTCACGTTCTCCTACCTCTGGGGGGGCGCGGAAGCCGAGGCGATCGAAGCGATCATCGCCGACTTCAACGCAAGCCAGGACGAGGTCGTCGTTTCCGGAATCTCCAGCCCCGACTTCCAGAAGCAGCTCACCTCGCTCTCGGCGAGCAAAGGATCCTTCGACATCTCCGACCACTTCGGCAACGCCGTCGGGTCATGGGCATCGAAGGGTATCCTCGAACCGCTCGATGCCTATCTCGACGAGAACGGGGTCGACCCGGCCGAATTCGCACCGGCCTCGATTGAGCAGCTGAGCTACGACGGCAAGATCTACTCCCTACCGATCGCGGTGCACACCTTCCAGTTGCTCTACAACAAGACGCTCCTCGCTGAGGCCGGAGTCGAGGTGCCGACCACGATGGACGAGCTGGCAGACGCGATCGCGGCCACCACGAAGGTGGGACCGGATGGCGCAATCACCCAGCTCGGGCTGGGCGACCCGTCGCCCTCGACCACCATCACGACCCTCGGCTACGCTTTCGGCGGCGACTGGGATGCCGATGGCGCTCCCAGCCCCGCAGAGGCGGGCAACGTCGAGGCACTGCAGTGGTACCTCGACAATGTCGTGACTCCGGTGGGTGCCGACAAGCTGGCCGAGTTCAAGTCGGGCCTGGGTGAGTACATGTCTGCTCAGGATCCCTTCTACACCGGCAAGTTCGCCTTCGTGATCGACGGCGAATGGCGCGCACTCAACATCCCCAGCACCGCTCCTGACCTGGACTGGGGAGTCACGTCGATTCCCTACGTGAGCACCGAGCTCGCCGGCACCACCCAGCTCACGGTGAGCACGCTGTTCATCCCGGCCAACTCGCAGCACAAGGAGGCTGCGGCGAAGTTCCTCTCGTACCTGGTGAGTGACGATGGGGCTACCGCGTTCAGCCTCGCCCTCGGCAACCTGCCTGCGAAACTGTCGCTTGTGGGCAGCCCCGCGTACGACAACATCCCCGAGTTCTCGGTCTGGCTCGACGCGCTCGCGGGTGACAACGTGCACGCCCTCAGCAGTGCGCCGTACAGCGCCGAGTACTCGACCGACCTGGGGCTCGCCTTCGACGACGTCCTCACCGGTGCCGCCTCCCCGGAGGCTGCGCTGCAGAAGGTGCAGGACAATTCGTCGAGCTACGCCTCGGAGTGACGAACACGCAATGCTCGGTATGACAACACGGCGACGCCAGGCCCTCACGGGCCTGGCGTTCGCCGCCCCCTTCCTCGTCGGCTTCGCCGTCTTCTTCGCCTACCCGGTCGCCGCATCCGGCTTCTACTCGTTCACCGACTTCAACCTGTTCCAAGCACCGGACTTCGTCGGCCTGGACAACTACACGCGGATGGCCACTGACGAGCGCTTCTGGATCGCCCTCGGCAATACCCTGCTGCTCACCGTCACTGGAGTGCCCATCTCGATCATCATCGCAATCGCGGGGGCGCACCTCCTCAACCTTCCGGTTCGCGGTCAACCACTGTTCCGCGCACTCGTCTACCTGCCCTCGATCGTGCCCGTCGTCGTCGGCGGCTACCTGTGGCGGTGGCTTCTCAACACGCAGTATGGCTTCATCAACTACTTCCTCGGCCTGATCGGAATCGACGGACCAGGATGGCTCGTCGAGCCGGAATGGACGAAGCCCGCGATCGTGATCATGTCGCTGTGGACGGTCGGCGGCACGATGATCATCTACCTCGCCGCCCTCAAGGATGTGCCGCGCGATCTCTACGAGGCGGCAGCGCTCGACGGCGCGGGATGGTGGTCCCGCTTCCTCCACATCACGTGGCCGACCATCTCCCCCGTCACCCTCTTCCAGGTCATCGTCAACGTGATCGCCTTCCTGCAGATTTTTACACAGCCCTACCTGCTCGCCCAGACCCGGCTCAACAACGTCGGATCGGGGCCCGGTCAATCCATGCTCACCTACGCCATGTACCTGTTCCAGAACGCGTTCTCCTTCCTCAAGATGGGCTACGCCTCAGCGATGGCGTGGGTCCTGTTCCTGATCACCCTCCTCATCACGCTCGTTATCCTGATCTCGTCCCGTAGGTGGGTGCATGATGGCTCTCGCTGATTCGATAGTTCGACGGCAGCGGCTCCCCCGCTGGATGCGCGGTTGGCGCATCATCCCGGTCATCGCCCTCGCGATAGTCTTCGTGTTCCCTTTCGTCATCATGCTCACCACGGCGTTCAAAGAAGTCGCTGACATCTTCTCCTCACCGCCGACCCTGCTGCCGACGAACTGGACACTCGGGAACTTCGCCGAGGCCTTCGACCAGATCCCGTTCGTGCGCTATATGGCGAACACCCTCTTCGTCAGCGGGCTGAGCGTCCTGGGCACAATAGTGAGCTGCCCCCTCGTCGCCTACGCGCTGGCGAAGGTGCGCTGGCGCGGTGCGCGCCCCTTGCTCATCGTCGTTCTGCTGACAATGATGCTGCCGCCCCAGGTGACTCTCATCCCGGTGTTCCTCATCTGGAACGGCCTCGGCGCCGTCGGCACCTACCTTCCGCTCATCGTGCCGGCGTTCCTCGGCACGCCCTTCCTGATCTTCATGATCCGACAGTTCCTTCTGAGCGTCCCGGATGAGCTCATCGAAGCCGCACGGATCGATGGCGCCTCCGAATTCCGCACCTATTTCTCGATCGTGCTCCCCATTGCCCGGCCGGCAATTGTCACGGCGGCGGTATTCCAGTTCGTGTGGTCGTGGACCGACTTCCTCAATCCGCTCATCTACCTCGGCGATCCCGACCAGTACACCCTGTCCATCGGGCTGTACTCGTTCTTCGGCGAGAACGACGTGGCGTGGGGCCCCCTCATGGCGGCGTGCGTGCTGTTTACCCTTCCCGCACTGCTGATCTTCCTCGTCGGCCAGCGCTTCTTCATCGGCGGCCTGAGCGCGGGAGCCCTCAAGTGACCGCGCTCGACCTCATCGCCGGCGGACTCGTCGTGTCGTGCCAGGCCCCGCGCCGCAGCCCGCTGCGGGAGCCAGCCTGGATCGCCCGGGTGGCGCAGGCCGCTGAGCTCGGCGGTGCCGCGGGGCTGCGTGTCAACGGACCCGACGACATCGCGGCAGTCCACGCCCTGACGTCACTGCCCGTGATCGGGCTGCACAAGGTCACTGGGGTGCACCGCGAGATCATCACTCCCACGCTCGAGCTCGCGGCGCGCCTTCTCGAGGCTGGTGCTGTGATTATCGCCGTCGACGCTACGCACGAAGTCGTCGGCGACAACCTCACGCTGCTCAGCGAGATCCGTGGGCTGGGCGTGCAGGTGATGGCCGATGTCTCTACTCTGGACGAAGGCCAACGAGCATGGGACCTGGGGGTGGACGCCGTGGGCACGACTCTTTCCGGATACACGCTCGCGACCGGCCCCTGCCCGGACGAGCCGGACCTCGCACTCGTCGAGGCGCTGGCGGCGCGTGGCGTGCGCGTCATCGCGGAGGGCCGATACCGCAATCCGCTTCAGGTGCGGGCCGCCCTGGACCTCGGCGCCCACTCGGTAGTCGTCGGCGGCGCCATCACCGATCCCTTCTCGACAACTGAGCGCTTTGTGGCCGCCGTTTCTGCTGTTCAACTATGACCGTGCGCACTGTGATCGGCGTCGACATCGGCGGAACCAAGATCTCCGTCGCCCGAGTCGGCGAGTCGATAGAGGGAGAAGTGCTCACGGCGCCCACCCCACGAGGACCGCGGGCCATCCTCGCCACGGTTGTCGAGCTGTCGCGTATCGCCGCCGGCTCGTTGCCGTTCGCTGGCATCGGCGTGGGCTCGGCGGGCACCTTCGACCCGTCGGGCAGAGTCACCCACGCCACCGCCCTCCTTCCGGGCTGGACAGGCACTCGCGTCGCCGGGGCGCTAACCGAGGCATTCGGCGTGCCTGCCGTCGCGCTCAATGATGTCCATGCCGCTGCTCTCGCGGAATCACAGCGAGGGGCGGGCAACGGATTCAGCCGAGTTCTCGCGACGACCGTCGGCACCGGAGTGGGCGGTGCGTTCGTTCACGACGGCATCGTGGACGTAGGACGCACTGGCTCCGCAGGGTCGATCGGTCATATCCGAGTGATAGGCATCGAGCGCGAGTGCTCGTGCGGTGCTGTCGGACACGTCGAAGCGGTCGCAAGCGGTCCGGGGATGGAGCGCACGTTCGTCGAGCTCGGCGGTGCGAGCATCGGCCTTCGCGAGATCGGCGAGCTCGCGAGAGCCGGCGATGAGATTGCGCGGGCCGCAATCGAAGCGGGGGGAACGGCCTTGGGTCGAGGTCTGGCCGTCGCTGCTGCTCTCTACGACCCGGGTGTAATAGTCATAGGTGGGGGCGTTGCCGAGCTGGGCGAGCTGCTCTTCGATAAGACCATCTCGGTATATCAGGCGGAGTCGCTTCGCCTCGTCCATGACGTTCAGGTACGCCCAGCGATGCTGGGCGTCACGGCGACTATTGTCGGTGGGGCTCTCGCGATTCAACGGTCTTTGTATATCCCTTAGCGGACTCGAACCCGGCTGGCGTGTATCTCGTCATCGAGTGTGGTTACACCGCGGACCCGTTCGTCGTCCGATCCTTTTCAAGGCTTGCTGTCTCCCGCGCAATCCGATAGCTTTACGCAAAGCGGTTTGCCAAACCGCTTTGCATAAGTTAAGTTTCTGCTTTGTTGGAGGGGTGCTGTGGTCTCGATATCCGATGTGGCCGCACTCGCGGGCGTCAGCCCGACGACGGTATCTCATGCACTCAGCGGAAAGCGCCCCGTAAGCCCGGCCCTGCGGGGACGGGTCACCGAGGCAATGCGCAACCTGGGTTACGCACCCAGTCGCACCGCCCAGAATCTTGCGCTCGGCACCACTCGCATTATTGCGCTAGTGGTCCCCGACATCGGCAACGGCTACTTCGCCGAGCTCGCCAAAGGTGTCGAGGCCACCGCCGTCGACCGCGGCTATAACGTCATCCTGTGCACAACCGGGTTCGATCACGAGCGGGAAGTGCAGTATCTCGGAATGATCAGGTCGCGCGCCGTCGACGGGCTCGTGTACGCAGCAGGAGCGCCGCCCACCGACCCTGAACTTGCGCAGTTGCTCGGTGACGTGCCCCTGATCTTTGTCGACGAGGAGATTCCCGGCACAACCTCCGGCTCGATCGTGTCGGATAACTACGAGGGAGGCCGACAGGTTGCACATCACCTGCTCGAGCTCGGCCACCGTTCAGCGCTGGTTCTCTCAGTAGAAGGTGCGCCAGTTACCAGCGAGCGCCGCGTCGCTGGGTTCAACGACGCGTGGGCCGCTGCAGGCATGCCGACTCCACTCGCTGGTCAGGGCCAGTACACGGAGGAGAGAGGTCGCCTTGCAGTGCGTCCGCACCTCAAGGCGTTACGCGATGGCGTTGCGACCGCCGTGTTTGCCACCAATGACTTGATGGCGCTCGGTGTCATGAACGAACTGCGCACCGCAGGTATCGACGTGCCACGAGAAGTCTCGGTCGTGGGTTTCGACGATTCGCCGGCCGCGCACTATAGCTACCCCGGTCTCACGACAGTGCGACAGGACGTTTTAGGCCTTGGCGAGCGCGCCACCAACTCGCTCATCGATGCCCTCGAAAGACTCGAGCGACCGTCACCAGAGCAAATCAAACTGCCGGTGGAACTCATCGTTCGCCAAACCACAGCGCCTAGGAGGTCGGCATGATCGAGCCGTACGCGGTCTTCTTTGGCGATGTGGCCCAAGACGAGTACTACCGCATGCCGAAATTCCCAGAACCTAACGACAAGGTCTATGTCGAGGCACTTGAGACCCAGTTCGGCGGCATGGTTGCTAATGCCGCGGCGATCTACGCGCATTATGGTCGTCGCACATCTTTCAGCAGTCAGCTCAACTCTGGTGCGTTGACCCAGCGACTTCTCGTGCAATTGCGCGACTTGGGCCTCAACACTGACCACGTGATTTTCGACGAGAGCCTTCCGGATTCGCACTGCATCATCATGATCTCTGGCGATCAGCACATGGTCCTCATTCCCAGCCTCGGCATTACGCAAACGGAGATAACAGACGGTGCGTGGCGACACATGCTCGGCGCGGAGTTCCTGTTCACTACTCTGACTGACGCCATCCCGTTTCGACGTGGAGCTCGACGAGCTGCGGAGCTTCTCGCCGAACTGCGGCGGACTGGCGTGCTCGTCGTCATGGACGTTGACGTCTACTATCCCGAGAATGACGGCTCAGGACTGCTCGAACACTGCGACATCCTCTTTATGAATGCCCTAGGGCATGAGCGTTTCATCGCAGGAGGAAACGAAATCACCACACTCCTCGCGGCGGGTGCAACCGCCATCGTCGTGACGCGCGATAGTGGCGGATGCGACGTTCATACCTCGACCGGAATCGATCGAATTGACGGGCACAACGTACCCGTCGTTGACGTCACAGGAGCTGGCGACACCTTTTCGAGTTCGTTTATGTACGCCTATATGACGACAGGCAACGTGGCGGAATCGGCACGATTCGCTAACGCAGCCGCAGCAATGTCGGTCGGTCATGTGGGCGCACGCGGGGGCATGACGACCGCTCCCGAAGTTCGTGCATTTCTAGCACGCTAGTTAGCCCAATAAGTCCACCCGAAAAACGAACAGAGAGGTTCAAAATGGCAACGGACAGTGCAGTAGCGAAATTCTTCAGAGGCTACGGCCGATTGACGATCTTCATGATCCCGATCGGCATAGCCATTAACTTCATTGGCGGGCAGATCGCCCTGCTGCTGAAGTTGCCCGTCTATCTCGACAGCATTGGCACCATCCTGGTCGGCGCGACCTGCGGAATGCTCCCGGGAGCGATCGTCGGAGCTATCTCGAACATCCTGAACTCGATCACATCGCCACCGACTCTCGCGTTTGGTGTCTTGAGCATATTGTTCGGCCTGCTCGCTGGCTTCCTGGGCCGCCGCGGCATTTTCCGTACGTGGTGGAAGGCGCTCCTGAGCGCCATCCCTTTCGCGCTCATCGGCGGCGTGCTCGGTGCGATCATCACCATTCTCGTTTTCGGCGGACTTGCAGTCGGCGGCGGGGCAATCGTCGTCGGACTCCTCGTCGCAGTCGGCTTGGACACCAACACAGCTAACTTCGTTGCGCAGGTTCCGATGGATGTTCTCGACAAGGTTCCGACCGTGTTGATCGTCTACGCGATCATCAAGGGGCTTCCGAAGCGGATCCTTTCGAAGCTGCCGTTGGGCTACGTCTACCTCGGCAAGGACAAGACCGCGCAACGCACCGCTACACCCACGCCGGCGGCCTAAGCCATGTCAACGAAACTCGGGGACGCGGAGTACGCAGAGCGCTTCCGTCTTCCAGCGGACAGAGGCAATCCGATCCGAAATCTGGATCCGATCGTCGTGTTTGTCGTGCTCTTCGCGATTGCGGTTGTTCCGATCGCGTTCTCGGGTTTCGTTGCAGCTGCGGTGGTCTGCGTGCTCTTTCCGATCATCGCGCTCGCTGCTGGAGTCGCTCGCGACTTCATACCCACCTACCTGAAACTCTTCCTCGGGGTCGGGCTCGTGCTTTTTGTGCTGAGAGTCGCATTCATTAAGGGCGAGGATCCGCTGTTTCGGTTCGGCAACATCGCTCCTACGATGGCAGGAGTTGCCGAGGGTCTGCGGTTCTCCTTGGTCATCATGGCTCTCAGCGGCGGGGTGACTCTGTTCTTCTCCGTCGTCACCGTGCGGTATCTCATGCTCGCGCTGGAGCTGCGCGGGGTCACTCCACGGGCCACCTATGTAATTCTGGCCTCGTTCCAGTCGATTGCGGACTTGGGTCAAAACGCCCGCACTGTGCTGGAAGCACAGCAGTCACGCGGAATCGAGACACAGGGCTCGATCTTCACGCGAGCTCGCGCATTTTTCCCCATCCTCGCCCCGGTGTTCTTGGGCGCCCTCAACAAGACAGAAGAGCGCGCCATAGCTCTGGACGCCCGCGCCTTCAACTCGCGTACCACGCACTCCCACCTCGTCACATTGCGACGAACCCATCCCGGAGAAATCGTCTTCGCAGTGATGGTCGTGCTCGCAGTCATCCTGGCATTCACCGGATCGGCACTGGGATGGCATTAGCTTCACTGCGCGGGGTGTCGTTCACCTACGCCTATACGGATGAGCCCGCCCTTCGCGGGATCGACCTCGAACTCGAAGAGGGCCTTCTTTACGCTGTAATCGGCCCAAATACCAGCGGGAAGACGACGCTGTGCTCCTTGCTGCGTGGGATTGTGCCTCACTTTCATGAGGGCGAACTCACGGGCGAGGTGGAGGTGCGCGGTCGCGACCTGCTCGAATGGGATCCGGCCGACCTATCGCGGGAGATTGGCTGTGTCTTCGAGAATCCTTTCACCCAGATCAGCGGCATTAAGGAAACGGTCTTCGAAGAGATCGCGCTCGGTCTCGAGAACCTTGGCGTGCCACCCGACAAGATCATCGTGCGTGTTAACGAGGTCGTTGCTCAACTTGGAATCGGCGCTCTCGTGGGAAAGAATCCGAATGAACTGTCAGGTGGTCAGCGCCAAAAGGTCGCCTTCGCCTCAATCATTGCCATGGATGCCGACGTCATCATCATTGACGAGCCGACGTCGCAGCTCGATCCCGAGTCATCCGACGAAGTATTTGCCATCATCGCCGACCTCAAGTCGCGTGGAAAGTCGATCGTGCTGGTCGAACACAAAATGGACCTGGTTGCCCAATACGCGGACCGCGTTATCGCGTTGAGTGGTGGCCGCGTCGTGCTTGAAGGTCCCACGGCCGAGGTGCTCATCTCGCCGCTGCTTGTCGAACATGACATCGCCCGCCCAGAGGTGACCGAACTCGCTGAAGCGCTTGCTCGCGTCGGTCGTCCGTTGCCGAGGGTTCCCGTAACACGATCAGATGCCGCAAGTATGATCGCCGCCCGAATGAAGGGAGCACACCGTGCCGATCGTGCTGGATGAGGCCGCCTACCACTACCCAGACGGCACAGCAGCCGTTCGATCCGTCACACTCACTGTCGAGGCGGGTGAGCGCGTGGCCATCGTCGGGCAGAACGGAGCGGGCAAGACCACCACTGTCAAGCTCATGAACGGCTTGTTGAAACCCACCTCGGGCACCGTGACAATCGATGGTGAACCGACCGGTAACCGCACGACAGCAGCGATTTCTCAAGCCGTAGGCTACGTCTTTCAGAACCCGGACGACCAGATATTCACGAGCAGCGTGCAAACCGAACTCGACTACGTGCCCAAGTACCGTCGATGGGGTGACGCGCTCCGCGAGGAACGAGTTGCTCGTGCTGTTGCATTGTGCGGTCTCGAACCCTACCTAGAAGTGAACCCAAATGATCTGCCGATCGCCGTTCGCAAGTTCGTGGCGATCGCAGCGGTGCTCGTCGGGGACTGCCGCTACGTGATCCTTGACGAGCCCACAGCTGGCCTCGATGTGCCCGGCTTGCGACTACTCAATCGGTTGATCGATCAGCTGCAGTCTGACGGGATCGCTGTGGTCACGATCACTCACGACATGCGATTTGTGACGGACGCCTTCGAGCGAGTCGTTGCGATGGCTCAAGGCACGGTTGTCGCTGACGGCAGCTGCCGGGAGGTCTTCGCTGATGATGCAGTACTCACGAGAGCTCGCATCCGGCGACCGGAGGTGGCACAGCTCGTGCGCGACCTCGGCATCCCGACGACAGCGCTGCGCCTCGACGATATCGTCCCGGCAATCCCCTGATCCAAACCACACCCAGAGAGGCCAAAGAATCTATGAACAGTCTTCGAGAGGCGTTTCCCCGAGCAATACCGGTGTTCGCAATGCTCCACCACAAAGGTGACGAACCTGACGATATTCAGGATCGCGCTCACCGGGAGATCGACATACTGTGGGGTGCAGGCGTCGATGCGATCATCGTCGAGAACTACTTCGGCGGCGTAGAGGCCGTTGTGGCTACGTGCGAGTATCTGCGGTCGGAGCGGCCACACGTAGCGTTCGGCCTAAACGTGCTCGGTGACGATGCGAACGCATTTCGCCTCGCGCGCGAGTACGGGGCCCGCTTCGTGCAACTCGATTCGGTTGCCGGACATCTCCCACCCGAGGCAGACGCCGAGTATGCGACTTGGCTCGCGAAGGAGCGGGGCTCGAGTGATCTTCTCGTATTGGGAGGAGTGCGGTTCAAGTACCAACCGGTGAACTCGGGGCGAAGTCTTGAGGAGGATTTACTCCTGGGAATCGAGCGGTGTGACGCGATCGTGGTGACCGGCGAGGGAACCGCGATGACTACGCCGCACGACAAGACCCGGCAGTTCCGGAGAATCGTGGGTGAGAACTTCCCGCTTGTTGTCGGCGCCGGAGTTACGCCAATCAGCGCGTCGGAGGATCTAGCAGATGCGGACGCGCTCATTGTCGGCAGTGCCCTCAAGGACGACTACACCGATACGGGCGAGGTGGATGAGGCACACACTCTGGAGCTGGTTCGCGCCGTGCGCGTGCTTCAGCCGCGCACGGTTGACGACCGTCTGGCAGGGAGCGGTCGATGAGCCGCGTACTTATTGCAGGAGAGTCGTGGTCGAGTACGACAGTTCACACCAAAGGCTTCGATTCATTCATCACCTCGGTGTACGAGGAGGGCGCGCACGACTTTATCGCTGCGCTCGAGGCCGCCGGGCACAAGGTCGTTTTTCAACCGAACCACGTCGCGGCTGAGAGCTTTCCTTCTACTCCTGACGAGCTCGCGGCATATGACGTGATCGTGTTGAGCGATATCGGCGCCAACACGCTGCTCATGCCGAGAGCGGTGTTCGTCGAGGGTTCGCCCAGACCGAACCGGCTGCGATCACTCGCACATTGGGTGGACTCCGGCGGCGCCCTGCTGATGGTGGGCGGATACCTCAGCTTCCAGGGCATCGAGGCTAAGGCGAATTACCGGGGAACGCCGCTCGCAGCCGTGCTTCCAATTCTCATGGAGATCGGCGACGACCGTGAGGAATCCCCTGAGGGGGCGGTGCCTCGGGTGGTTCAGGAACACCCGATCACGCGCGGGATGCCTCAGGAATGGCCTGCCATCCTGGGATACCACCGCCTTGAGGCTCGCGAAGGCTCTGAGGTGCTCGCAACAGTGGGCGATCACCCATTGCTGGTCGTCGGTCGACACGGTGCCGGTCGGGTCGCAGCTTTCGCGACAGACATGGGGCCACACTGGCTGCCTCGAACGTTCGTTGAATGGCCGGGATACGCCCGGCTCTGGCAGCAGCTGACCTCCTGGTTGGCAGAAGAAGGGAATAACGAATGAGCGACACCCGCACAGTGACCGATGAGCCGCCCGCCGGGCTTGTGGAAGCCCAGCGTTTGGCGATCACCGCGGCCGAGACCATCGCCTATGGCACCAATCCGCTGGAAGCCGAGCGCGACGTGCGCGACCGCACCGATGCCCTCGTTCTTGAACTTGGCGGGACCGGCGTCTGGACCCCGACTACGGTTGGCTTCGGCGTCGGAACACTGAGTTGCTTCCCGACCGATGAACCAAGTGCGCAGCGCGTGTTGTGGAACATCGACCTCGGGATGATTGACGTACATCCGGTCACCTCGGACGGCTGGTGGGGCGACTGCACCCGCTCATTCCAAGTTGGCAACAATCCCGGCCAGGTGGCGATACTCGAGACTGTGGAGAGGATCCATCAGACCGTGCTTGACGCGGCTCGACCCGGAATGCGCGCGTGTGACTGGTTCGCCGTATTTATGGGCGAGCTGGAGAAAACCCCCTACCGGCTGATGGATCGGCTGTCGAACATTGGCCATTCCATCGACGCCAATACGTCTTACGACGGCGGATACATCGACGCATGGAACGAGACCGTTATGACCGGCGCCTGGGCGGTCGAGCCGTTCATAGGTACACACCTGTATGGAGCCAAGCGAGAAGACATTGTGTGGTTCGGACCAACAAGGTGCACGGTCATCGCGTAGCGGACCCGGCGACCAAAAACCATCTGGAACGAGCAGAATCACCGTGATCACATCGGCCAAGATCGAGTTGGAAATCCCCGAGATTCTGCGGAAGTTCGGCTCACTCGCTGGGCACTATTCTGGCCTGGATAGTCACTGAAAATCGTGAGGTCACGAGATCGAGCCCGTCTCGTGCGTCGGCGTTTGCCCGCATCGCTATCCGAGACCGTGAGTCTTCTCGCCCCCGCCGCTTCCCGATACCGGCTTGCGCGAGAGGCCCACCGAACCCGCGCCCGGCTCCTGTGACGTCGCCGCAGCGACCGCGTCGGCATCCGAGGCCTTCGTGTAGGCGTGGCGCAGCGCGACGGGTTCGATCGTCTGGCCCTTGCGCCTCTCCTGGCGTGACTTGTACGTGAGGTTCAGTGCTTCGACGATGATCGCGAAGGCGATCGGCACGTAGATGAGGGCCTTGTCGATGTGCACCTCGAAACCGTCGGCTACGAGTGTCACGCCGATGAGAACGAGGAACGCCAGCGCAAGCATCTTCACCGTGGGGTGACGGTTCACGAAGGTGAAGATGAACTTGGACGAGAAGAGCATCACGCCGAACGACAAGACCACAGCGGCAATGATGACTAGGAGGTTGTCGACCATGCCGACGGCGGTGATGACGGAGTCGAACGAGAAGACAACGTCGAGCAGGATGATCTGGGCGATCACCGCGCCGAACGAGACATCCTTGGCCGGCGAGCCCGTCTCAGACTCCGCCCCTTCCAGCTTCTCGTGGATCTCATGGACGGCCTTGTAGATGAGGAACAGCCCACCCACGATGAGGATCAGGTCGCGGCCGGAGAACCCCATGCCGAACAGGGCGAAGAGGTCGTTCGTGAGCGTGATGATCCACGATGCGACGAAAAGCAGGCCGATGCGGGTGACCATCGCCAGGCTGAGACCGAGGTTGCGTGCCTTGGCTTGCTGGTCGGTGGGCAGTTTGCTGGCAAGGATCGAGATGAAAATGACGTTGTCGACGCCGAGCACGATCTCCAGAACGAATAGCGTTAGAAAAGCGACGATCAGGTCAGGGGTGAGGGCAAAGGAGAAGTCCACACTCCCACAGTAGGCGGGCCTTCCCGAATCTGTGAGTTCCCCATAGTCACAACGACGAAAGCTGGTACTTGGTGATGGACGCGGTAGCCGCTATCGCCGAGGTATTGGCGTGGGTGGGGTTGCCTGCCGCAGCCGTCTTCGGAACTGTCGCTCTCGCGCTCAGGCTCACGAGGGGAGCATGGGCCAGCGCACCGGCCGTGCTCGCGAATGGGCAATTCCGATGGATGGCCGCCGACGGAAGTTTCCACTCTGCTCCGGCGGCGGGCCACAACAGTGTTGCAGCCGACGACGATTTCACCGTCTTCTACAGGTCGCGGCGACCAGGGGTCTGCTACCTCGAGAGAGTGGCTCACGACGAACGCACTTCGGGAATCGTGGCACTCAGCCTCGGGCTGGCCGGGCTGCTCGGTTCCCTCGTGAGCACGGTGGGCGCGCTGCTGTAGCGCCCGATCGCACATCCCTGAGCATCGTCATGCCGGTGCGCGGTCGATGCACGACCGATGAGGCGAGCCTCAGACGGCACGGTGTGGCAGCGCTCGATGTGTCCGTCGACGAGCACCTCCCCTTCGTGACCCTCGTCGTGCCGTACCGCGGTCACGCGAAGTACAACGACTGAGGCCATGTTTAGTGGCGAGGGGCGTCCGCCGGATCCAGGGATGACTGCCGCGGCGTTGTGCACGCAGGGGGGTGTCGCACAGCTCCGACAGACGGACCAGTGAGACTCCACTCACGAAGACATCGGTCGTGGATGCAACGGTGTGCTCGGGCCAACGATCGCCGACCAGCGGGGGATCGATGTGTGAAGAGAGGGGATGATAGTTGTCAGGGTCACAGCACAGGTCTAAACCCGTTGTGGAGCGAGCCGGTGAGTCCTCACGACTTCCCTACGGTCATCCCCCCAACCCTCACACATTCCTCATCTGCGGGCCGAGTACGGGTCATGTTAGGAATTCGTTCGTGGGCGCATGGGTTCTGTTAGGACGTGGTTTCTTTGCCACTCGGAGGCAGAGGATCAAGTCATGAGTCATCCGTGGGGTCTGCTCGAGGTCACCAGCCCGGTCAGATACGGCTGGCGCGGCTTCCGCCTGACGGTCTTCCCACCCGGTACGAGTGCGGCCGAACGTCGCCTGCTGTGGCTCGACCGCCACATCGCCTACCTCACCGCGCTCGTCGTGCTGCCCCTCATACTCGCCGTGCAGCCCACCATCCCGCCGATTGCACTGCTGCTCTTCATTCCTGCTGGGGTAGCGGTCGTCGCCCTCGTGCGAAACCGCGCCCGCTCGCTGCGCGCACGAGTGCGTACTGTCGCCGTCTCCTACGTCGATGTTGGAGGGACGACCCAGGTCCTCGGAGAGGGCGGACTCGTGGACGGCAGTGTCGCAGCCTTGCGCGAGCTCGACCGGGCGCTCACAGCGAAGGAGATCAGCGCCATCCAGTACGAACTCGGCTGGGCGGGAGTTTACGATATGGTATCGCGAAACGTCGAGCGCTCTAGCTCACGTGCACCGCAGGCCGGCGCTTGACGTCCTTCTCCGCCTCGCGCAGCACCTCCCGCGTGACAGGTGCGACCTCGCCGTTGCCCACGAACAGGAACAGGAACTTCATCATGTTGGAGATGGGATTGCCCTCGGTCCACTCGAAGTAGATCGTGGGTACCACTCCCGTAATGTCGCGGATTTCAAGCCGCTGCAATCGTGCTGGGCACGTTGCCGCTGGCGACCTTCAACACCCGGAAACCGTGGATCGACTCCCCCGTCACGACGAGGTCCTCTTCGAAGTCGGACGAGTCGCTGGGATGGACCTCGAGGAACACCGTCTTCGAGTTGCGCGGAATGTGCGAGTAGCGGCGTTCGTCGTCGTTCTTCGCCTTGTACTCCCCGGCGGTGCCGTTATCCGGCTCGTCGGCAATCACCCGCACGACTCCGTGCTCGGCGTCGGCCTTCAAGAACTGCAGCGCAGTCGCGTCGAGCGTCGCGGAGGTGGCACGCACCTCGAAGGAGCGTCGCACCCGCGACACCAGCGAGATCGCGAGGATGCCCAGGATGAAGAGTGTCGCGATCCGAAGCCCGTCCGGACGCTCGATGACGTTGAGCACCGTGGTGTACAGGAATACAAGGGTCACACGGCCGAACCCGACCGACGCCCGTGAGGCACATCACTCGCCACCAGGAGTGCGTCTTCCCAGCTGGCGCCCCGTACGGACCAGCGTTACGGCCGCGGGTGTCCACGAGGTCGTTCAGCAGCCAATGCCGGAACGCGCCGCCAGACTTCGTCGCGCCTGCGGCGTCAGACGGGTGAACCATGGTGTGTGCGCCTTTGAACCGAGAACGCTGCGGACTGCGTCATCATCCCACAGGCACATTTCGTGCGAGTTGCTCAGGCGGGTTGGTCACCGACGAACCGGTAGCCCAACCCCGTGTCGGTGAGAAGGTATCTCGGCTTGGAGGGTTCGGGCTCGAGCTTCTTCCTGAGTTGCGAGATGTAGAGGCGCAGATAGCCGGTGTCGGTGGTGAACTGCGGCCCCCAGACCTCGGTGAGCAGGCTCTCGCGAGTGACGAGCTTGCCGGGGTTGCGCAGCAGCACCTCCAGCAGCAGCCACTCGGTGGGGGTGAGCCTGACGATCGCGCCACCGCGGGTGATCGAGCGCGCTGACAGGTCGACGACGACGTCGCCGAAGGTCACGACCGGAGTCTCGGCAGTCGTCGTGGAACGACGCGACAGGGCACGGATGCGCGCAAGCAACTCATCCGCGGAGAACGGCTTGGTCACGTAGTCGTCAGCGCCAGCGTCGAGGGCTTCGACTTTGTCCCAGCTCTCGCTGCGACCGGAGACGACGAGCACCGGGACCTGTGACCAGCCACGGATCGCCTCGATCACTTCGATGCCCGTGAGGCCGGGCATCCCCATATCGATCACGACGAAGTCGGGGTGGGAGTTGATCGCGGCGTCGAGGGCGGCCTTTCCGTCAGCTGCGGTGACTACATCGTAGCCGCGCGCGGTCAGCGTGATGCGGAGGGCCCGCAGCATCTGCGGGTCGTCGTCGGCGATGAGGACTCTCATACAGCAGCCAGCTCGATCACCATCGTGAGGCCGCCGCCGGGGGTGTCCTCGGCGTCGAGAGTGCCGCTCATCGCCTCGATGAAGCCCTTGGACAGTGCCAGTCCAAGGCCCACGCCCGTGGTGTTGTCGGTGTCGCCGAGACGTTGGAAGGCGACGAAGGCTTCGCTCTTGCGCTCTTCCGGGATGCCCGGGCCGACGTCGATCACACGCAACTGCACACGGTCACCGAACTCGCTTGTGGCGATGACCGGCGGGGATCCCGCCGGCGAGTACCTGAGGGCATTGGCGAGCAGGTTGACCACGGCGCGCTGGAGCAGCACCTCGTCCGCCATGACGTGCGGAACGCTCGCGCCGAGCTCGAGTTGCACTTCCCCGGGTGCGAGCCCGAGTTCGTCGAGGGCTCCCCCGACGACGTCGTCGAGTTGCACTTCGGTGATCGATACTCCGAGCACCCCAGCCTGCAGGCGGCTCGCGTCCAGAAGTTTCGTGACCAGGCTCGCGAGGGAGTTGAGGCTCTCCTCGGCAGCTTCAAGCAGCTCGCCACGATCGGCGTCGCTGAGGCGGATCTCGGAGGAACGCAATGAGGTCACCGCTGCCGTGGCCGCCGCCAGTGGCCGCCGCAGGTCGTGGCCGACGGCCGCGAGCAGCGCGGTGCGCAGCCGGTCAGCTTCGGCTGCGGGCCGCATGATGTCCGCTTCGGTGGCCAGCTCTCGCTGTCGCAGCGCCGCCTCGATCTGCGAGAGGAACGCGCCAAGGATGCGCCGGTCGGATGCGGGCAGTTCGTGTCCGCGCAGGTACAGGCTCGCGTGCTCGCCGATGGGGAAGGTCACCTCGGTGTCGTCGTCCGCCGCGATGTTGCCGTCCGCTGCGATGTAGATGGGTGTGCCGTGGGAGCGCAGGATGACGCTGGTCATTCCGAACGACTCGCGAAGGCGTGACACGAGGGCCTCCAGCGCGTCGGTACCGGAGAACACGCTGCTGGCGATGTTGGCGAGTGTCTCGGATTCCGCTGCCGCCCTCGACGCCGCTCGAGAACGTCGCGTGGACTGGTCAACGACGATGCTCACCAGAACAGCGACGACCACGAAGATGATCAATGCCAGCAGGTGCAACGGCTCGGTGATGGTGATCGTGTAGATCGGGTCGACGAAGAAGAAGTCCAGCAGCACCCCTGCGGCGACCGCGCTGACGACGGCGGGCCAGATCCCCCCCACCAACGCGACGACGACCACGAAGAGCTGGAAGATGAGCACGTCGCTGGTGATGGAGTCTTCCGAACGGACGGCGATGAGCAGCCACGTCAGCAGCGGGAGTCCCGCTCCTGCCAAGGCGAAGCCGGCCAGGCGTCGACGCAGTGAGAGGGCCCCACCCAGCGCGGGAAGTTTGCGAGACCCCGCTTCGGAATGGGAGACGATGTGGACGTCGATATCGCCGGCTTCACGGATGACCGTGGCGGCGGTGCCGGGGCCGGTGAACAGACGGGTGAGGGTCGAGCGACGGCTGACGCCGATCACGAGCTGGGTCGCGTCGACGGAGCGGGCGAACTCCACCAGTGACTTGGGGATCTGCTCCCCCACGACTTGGTGGAACGAGCCGCCCAGGGTTTCGACGAGGGCACGTTGGGTCGCGAGGATGCCGGGATTGGTCTCCGCGAGACCGTTGGAGGTGGTCACGTGCACGGCGAACAGTTCGCCGCCGCTGGAACGGGACGCTATCCGCGCACCGCGGCGCAGGAGGGTTTCGCCCTCACGCCCCCCGGTGAGGGCGACCACGACGCGTTCCCGCGCATTCCAGGTGTTGGCGATCCCCTTCTCGGCGCGGTACTTCTTCAGCGCGGAGTCGACCTCGTCCGCGAGCCAGAGCAGTGCCAGTTCGCGCAGGGCGGTGAGGTTACCGAGGCGGAAGTAGTTGCTGAGTGCGGCGTCCACGCGCGCGGCCGGATAGACGACCCCGGCGGTCAGGCGGTCCCGGAGGGCCTGGGGCGCGAGGTCGACCAACTCGATCTGGTCGGCCGACCTGAGTACGGCATCCGGGATGGTCTCGCGCTGCACGACCCCGGTGATCTGACGGACCACGTCGTTGAGCGATTCGATGTGCTGGATGTTGATGGTCGAGATGACGTCGATACCGGCGTCGAGGATCGCGTCGACGTCTTGCCAGCGTTTGACGTGTTCGGATCCCGGGGCGTTGGTGTGCGCGAGCTCGTCCACAAGGGCCAGGCCCGGGCCGCGTGCCAACAGTGCGTCGAGGTCCATCTCGTCGAGGGTGACGCCCCGATGGTCGACTGCGCGACGCGGAAGGACCTCGAGCCCTTCCACCAAAGCGGACGTGGCCGCGCGGCCGTGGGTTTCCACGACCGCGACAACCACGTCCACTCCGGTTCCGGCGAGACGGCGACCCTCTTCGAGCATCGCGAATGTCTTGCCGACGCCGGGAGCGGCCCCGAGCATCACCCGGAGCCGTCCCCTGCTTGTCATGGCCTCATCATCCCAGCTTGGCCAGGGCGATGTTGAGCTGCAGCACATTGACCGTCGGCTCTCCGAGGTAGCCGAGGTCACGACCCTGGATCATGGACTCGACGAGGTCGGAGACAACCGGCTCGCCAAGTCCGCGGGCCTCGGCAACCCGAGCCACCTGCAGGCGCGCGTACTCCGGGCTGATGTGCGGGTCAAGTCCGGAGCCGGATGCGGTGACCGCATCGGCAGGGATCTCGCCCTGCGCTACGCCGTCGAGGTCCTCGATCGCCGTCTGGCGGTCGCCGATCGCGGTGATCAGGTCCTCGTTCTCCGGACCGTAGTTCGATCCGGACGACGCACCGCCGTCGTACCCCGCGCCTGCCGCGGACGGCCGGGACTGGAACCACTCGGGGAGGGCCTTGCCGTCGGCATCCGTGAAGGATTGACCGATCAGGCTTGAGCCCACCACCTCACCGTCGACCCGCACGAGCGAGCCGTTGGCCTGGTGGTTGAAGGCGAGCTGCCCGATGCCGGTGATGGCGAGCGGGTAGATGACGCCGAGGACGACCGTGAGGATGAGCAGCGCGCGCACCGCGGTCCAGGTCTGGCGGAACTTCATTATCTTCTTCTCTCTTGTCTCGTGCTCAGAAGCCGGGGATGAGGCTCACGACGAGGTCGATGAGCTTGATGCCGATGAACGGGGCGATGAGCCCGCCGATTCCGTAGATCAACAGGTTGCGGCTGAGCAGCTTGCTGGCGGTGACCGGACGGTACTTCACCCCGCGCAGGGCGAGCGGGATGAGAATTACGATCACGAGCGCGTTGAAGACGATCGCAGACAGGATCGCCGAGGCCGGGGAGTGCAGCCCCATGACGTTGAGCGCTGCTAGCCCGGGGAAGGCCCCCACGAACATCGCCGGGATGATCGCGAAGTACTTCGCCACATCGTTGGAGATCGAGAAGGTCGTGAGCGAGCCGCGCGTGATGAGCAGCTGCTTTCCGATCCGCACGATGTCAATGAGTTTGGTCGGGTCCGAGTCCAGGTCGACCATGTTGCCGGCCTCCTTGGCCGCCGAAGTTCCGGTGTTCATCGCGACCCCGACATCCGCCTGAGCCAGGGCCGGGGCGTCGTTGGTGCCGTCACCGGTCATGGCCACAAGGTTGCCCCCGGCCTGCTCGCGCTTGATGAACTCCATCTTGTCTTCGGGCGTCGCCTCAGCCAGGAAGTCGTCGACTCCGGCCTCGGCAGCGATCGCCTTCGCTGTCAGCGGGTTGTCACCCGTGATCATTACGGTGCGGATGCCCATGATGCGCAACTCGGCGAAGCGCTCCTTCAGGCCGTCCTTGACGACATCCTTGAGGTGGATGACGCCCAGCACAGTCGCGACTCCCTCGGCCGTACGTGTGGCCACGACCAGCGGGGTTCCGCCGGACTGGGACACACGCGTGACCACCGTGTCGAGATCTGCCTGCGTCTTGGCCGGGATGTCGCCGACCCACGCCGCGACGCTGGAAGCCGCGCCCTTGCGCACCTGGGTGCCGCCCGGCAGGTCCAAGCCGCTCATGCGAGTCTGCGCCGTGAACGGGACGACCACTGCGTCCGCGATCGGCTCGCCGTCGTGGCCGAGCTCCTTGGCCAGCACGACGACCGAGCTGCCCTCGGGTGTGGGGTCGCTCAGCGAAGCCAGGCGAGCAGCACTCACCAGTTCGTTGATCGACGCCTTGCCCACCGGGATGAACTCGGTGGCGCGGCGGTTGCCGTAGGTGATCGTGCCCGTCTTGTCGAGCAGGAGCGTGGTGACGTCTCCGGCAGCCTCGACGGCGCGACCGGACATGGCGAGCACGTTGTGCTGCACCAGTCGGTCCATGCCCGCGATGCCGATGGCGCTGAGGAGCGCACCGATTGTGGTCGGGATCAGGCAGACCAACAAGGCGATGAGCACGGTGACGCTCACTGCGCCATCCGAGTACGCCGCCATCGGGTTGATCGTCAGCACGACCACGAGGAACACGATCGAGAGGGTCGCCAGCAGGATGTTGAGCGCGATCTCGTTCGGGGTCTTCTGGCGCGAGGCACCCTCGACCAGGCGGATCATCCGGTCGACGAAGGTCTCGCCCGGCTTGGAGGTGATCTTCACCACGATCCGGTCGCTCAGCACCCGGGTGCCGCCGGTGACGGCGCTGCGGTCGCCACCGTGCTCCCGGATGACGGGGGCCGATTCGCCGGTGATCGCCGACTCGTCGACCGAGGCGATGCCCCACACGATGTCGCCATCGCCGGGGACCACCTCGCCCGCCGACACAATGACGTAGTCGCCAAGCACCAGGTCGGCGGAGGAGACGTCCTCGGCCCTGGTGCGTTCGGCTCCCGAATCGGTGGTGGAGTCGTAGCCGCCCACGCGGTGCGCGATCGTGGAGGTGCGGGTCTGGCGCAGGCTCGCGGCCTGGGCCTTACCGCGTCCTTCGGCGACCGACTCCGCGAGGTTGGCGAAGATCACCGTGAGCCACAGCCAGATCGCGATGCCGATCGTGAAGGATGGCGCGAGCGTGCTCGCCTCGCCCAGGAAGGGCTCGGCGATGGCGATCGCGGTGGTGAGCACGGCACCGATCTCGACCAGGAACATGACGGGATTGCGCCACATGAGTCGAGGGTCGAGCTTGCGGAACGCTCCGGGGAGCGCCGCCACCAGCTGGGCGAGGGTGAAGGCACTCGAGCGGGGTTCGCTCGGAGCCGGGGCGGGACGCTTGCGCGGTTCGCCGGTGGTGATGAGGGTGGACATGGTTTACAGCAGCCCTTCCGCCAGGGGACCCAGCGCGAGTACAGGGAAATAGGTGAGTGCCGACACGATGACGACGGTTCCGATGAGGAGACCGACGAACTGCGGGCGGTGGGTGGGCAGGGTTCCGGCGGTTGCCGGAATCTTGTCCTGTGCGGCGAGAGATCCGGCGAGCGCGAGCGCGAACGCGATCGGCAGCAGTCGGCCGAGCAGCATCGCGACACCGAGCGCGGTGTTGAACCACGGGGTGTTCGCGGTGAGTCCGGCGAACGCTGAGCCGTTGTTGTTAGCCGCAGAGGTGAAGGCGTAGAGCACCTCACTGAAGCCGTGCAGACCGGGGTTCCAGATCGACGTTCCTTCGACATCCGCTCGCACCGCAGGGATCGCGAAGCTCAGGGCGGTACCGCCCAGCACCAGGGCTGGGGTGACGAGGATGTAGAGGCTTGCGAGCTTGATCTCCCGCGCCCCGATCTTCTTCCCCAGATACTCCGGCGTGCGACCGACCATCAGGCCAGCGATGAATACCGCGATGATCGCGATCACCAGAAGACCGTAGATGCCGGTACCAACACCGCCGGGCACGACTTCACCCAGCATCATGTTGAGCATGGCCATACCACCGCCGAGGCTGGTGTAGCTGTCGTGCATCGAGTCGACGGCGCCCGTCGAGGTGCCGGTACTGGTGGTGGCGAAGAGCGTCGAGCCGAGGATGCCGAAGCGCTGCTCCTTGCCCTCCATCGATCCGCCTGCCAACCCGGGCGCAGTGCCCGCGCCGTTGAGCTCGAGCACAGTCATGATCGAGAGCGATGCGACGAACAACGTGCCCATGGTGGCGGCGATTGCGTAGCCCTGGCGGTTGTCGCCGACCATGCGCCCGAAGGTGCGTGGCAGAGCGAACGGAATCACCAGCATCAGCAGGATCTGAACCAGGTTGGTCCACGCGGTGGCGTTCTCGAAGGGGTGCGCGGAGTTGGCGTTGAAGAAGCCACCGCCGTTCGTGCCCAGGAGCTTGATGGCCTCCTGCGAGGCTGTCGGTCCGCCCGGCAGCACCTGAGTGCCACCCGTGATGGTGGCGACCTCCTGGAAGCCGTTGAAGTTCTGGATGACACCGCCGGCGATCAGGATGACCGCACCAATCGAGGCGATCGGCAGCAGGATGCGCAGCGTGGAGCGCGTCATGTCGACCCAGAAGTTGCCGATCGTTCCCGAGGAACGGGAGGCTAAACCACGGATGAGGGCGACGGCCACCGCGATTCCCACGGCGGCGGAGAGGAAGTTCTGCACCGCAAGGCCCAGAATCTGCACGCTATAGCCGAGGGTCAACTCCGGGGAGTACGACTGCCAGTTGGTGTTCGCAACGAACGAGATGGCCGTGTTGAAGGCCAGGTGCTCGCTGGTGGGAGGCAGCCCGAGCGAGTACGGCAGCACCTGCTGCACTCGCTGCAGCGCGTAGACCATCAGCAGACCGATGGCTGAGAACGCGAGCACCGAGCGCAGGTAGGCGGGCCAGCTCTGTCCGGAGCCCGCTTTGACTCCGATCAGACGGTAGAAGCCGCGCTCGACCTTGAGGTCTTTGGGGCTCGTGAAGACGGCAGCCATGTAGTTGCCGAGGGGACGGTAGAGCGCGACCAGGATGGCGGCGACAGTCGCCAGCTGGGCAATGAAGAGCCAGAAGGTTGCATCCATCAGAACTTCTCCGGCTTCACGAGGGCTACCACCAGGTAGCCGATGGCCGCGACAGCGAGCAGCGCCGCGATGAGTTCAATGACGATCACAGCCGCTCCACCCCCTTGGCGATCAGGGCAACCAGCGCGACCAGCGCGAGGATGCCGGCGATGAAAACTACATCGAGCACAAGGAACTCCATCTCAAGCTGTGTCCATGCGCGAATGCGCGCAGGCATGACCGTCGGTCACAGATGAAGTAAACGCCGTACCCGGCATGGAAAGACGTGCCCTAACGCTTTCCTAACGCGCGGACGGTCAACCCTTACGGAACTCTCGCGCCAACGGCCGTGCGCAGCATGAGCACGCGGTAGGCGACCATCGAGGGCCCGATCGTGCAGAGCCGCTCGATGTCCACATCCGCGGAGATCTCGCCCGGTCTGTCGCGCGCTCGAGCTATCGTCATTGCCAACACCAAATACACGCCACGCGGTCTGCATGTTTAAGTTCTCGAAGTCGCGGTATTATGCACTATCGAGCAATTCTGTTTCAAGATTCTGCGCGTGTTTCATCTCGTCGCGGGACCCCTCGCCAAGCACCAACGGAACGGAACCCATCAGTGAGCGAGCACCCCGAGTACGACCTTGTCATCGGTATCGACGTCGGCACCACTGGTACAAAAGCGATGGTCCTCGACGTCACCGGCGCGGTGCTCCACGAGGCGTACTTCGCGTATGGACTCGACCGCCCCGAGCCCCTGCATGTCGAGCAAGACCCCGAAGATTGGTGGCGGGGGGTCGTCTCCACTGTCCGTGAGTGTGCTGAGCACGTCAACGGTGCCCCCATACGTGCGCTGGCCGTCTCCGCGCAGGGCGGTTCTGTCGTAGCCGTCGACGAGCACGGCATCGCTCTCGCCCCCGCGCGATCATGGTTGGATCGCAGGGCATCTGCACAAGCCCGAGAGATCAGCGATCGCTTTGGCAAGAGGGCGTTCTTCGAGCGGACGGGCTGGCGCCTCTACGGGGCCTATAACGCCGTGCAACTGATGAACATGCGCGACGAGGAACCTCAGCTCTTCGCCGACGCCGCCTACTTCCTCTCGACCGCCGACTACATCAACTTCCGACTGACGGGGCTCCCCAAGGTCGATCGCAACAGCATCGGAATCACCCAGTTGGCCTCAGCTGAGTCGATGGACTGGGATCCCGAGATCCTCGAGTTCATCGGGATCGACCGAGCTCGGCTTTCCGAGATCGTGACGCCGGGCGAGCAGATAGGTCACCTCACCGTCGAATCCGCGGCCGAACTCGGCCTGAATGAACGGACGATGCTCGTAGCTGGTGGGCACGACCAGTACTGCGCGGCACTGGGCGCGGGCGTGATCGATGAGGGCGACCTCCTGATCTCGACAGGGACGGCATGGGTGGTTCTCGGGATATCCGAGCAGGCGATACCCGATCCGGTCGCGAACTTCGGTCACGGCAACCACGTCGTATCCGGACGCTGGGGCAACTTCGGCTCGTTCCGCAACGGCGGCGTGTGCCTGGACTGGGCGCGCTCGCTGTTCGGAGGAAAGGAAGGGCCGATCTCCTACGAGGATGTCGACGCTTACGCCGCGGCTGCGGCCCCCGGCGCCGAAGGCGTGCGCTTCTTCCCCCACTTCGACGGGACCAATATCCCGGACTGGAGTGATGAGAGCAAGGGCTCGTTTCTCGGGATGGAGTTGCGTCACGGGCAGCCCGAGTTCATCACGGCGGTGCTCGAAGGCATCTGCTTCGAACTTCGACGGGTGCTACAGGCGTACGGGGACTTCGCTCCGCGGGGAGGACGCGTGCGACTTCTCGGGGGTGCGGCCAAGAGCCCGGCGTGGACGCAGATGATCGCCGACATCCTGAACGAGCCAGTTGAGGTGCCGCGTGTCACCAACAGCGCGTGCGTAGGTGCGGCAATTCTCGCAGCGGTAGGAACGGGCGCCTTTGCCGATGCCGCCGAGGCGTACACAAGGATGAGTTTCGACTTGGAGACCTATGCACCGGGTGAGGCGGCTGCGACATACGAGACGCTGTTCAAGGGTTACCTCGAGGGCACTCGAACCCTCAGGGCGCTGTACGAGAGCGAGGCGCTCTGATGGCACTCGCCTTCCACCTCACCGAGTATGACCGCCGGTTCTACGAGGAGAAGCTCGCCGACTTCCTCCCTTCCGAGATCGTGGATTGCCACTCCCATGTCTGGACCGCCGACCACTTGTTATCCGAGGGCAGCTTCGAGCCGAGTCGTTCTGCAGTCTGGGCCTCGCGCGTTGCGGAGGTGAGTCCGGTGGAGGACCTCCTGCAGTCTTACCGCGAACTATTTCCGAACCAGTCGGTGACGCCCGTGATCTTCCCCGGCGTGGAGACGAACATGGACTCGGAGAAGAACAACGACTACGTGAGAGCTGTCGCTGCCTCGCATGGCTTGCCCTCCTTAGCCCTCACGAAGCCACAAGCATCAGCCGACGAGTTCGAGGCTCTCATCAGCGAGGGCGGCTTCGCGGGCTGTAAGCCCTACCTGAACTTCGCACCCGCCTACATCCCGCGCGACGAGATCCGGATATATGACTTCCTCCCGAAGTCGCACCTTGAGCGGTTGAACGCCAACCGCTGGGTCGCCATGCTCCACATCGCTCGACCTGGCCGTCTGGGTGACCCGATGAACCTTGCGCACCTGGTCGAGATCGACGAGAACTACCCCGACGCCAAGGTGATCGTCACTCACATCGGTCGAGCATACGCTCACGCAGATGTCGGAGCGGGCATGTCAGTGCTCAGCAAGACTCGCAACTTGCTGTTCGACATCACAGCCAATACAAATGCCGATGTCATGCGCAGGCTTATCGAGGCGGTCGGTCCCGAACGGATCATGTTCGGCAGTGATCTGCCGATCTTCGCGATGCGCGCCCATCGAGTTGTCGAGAACGATCAATACGTCAACATCGTTCCCCGCGGCAAGTATGGAGACGTGTCTGGTGAGACGACAATGCGCGAGACCGACACAATCGATAAGCTCACCCTCCTCATCTACGAGGAGATCGCTGCGTTCGCCGAGGCGGCCGCCCTGTCGGGTCTCAGCCGAGCGGAGGTCGAGGCTGTGTTCAACGGCAACGCGCGCCGGACGTTCTCGATCTAGCGCCCGACTACCGGTGAGGTGTTTCCCTCGACGATCAGATTCATCAACTGCGAGACGCTCAGTCGCTCGTGCGAGATGTCCGCTACCTTTTCGCCGTGACGCAGAACGACGACGTGGTCGGCCAGCTCGGCCACATGCGGAAGCGCGTGGCTGATGATCCCCACCGCCAGTCCCCGCTCCCGAATTTGCTTAACCAGCTCGAGCACGGCGCCCGACTCGCGCAGGCCGAGGGCGGCGGTCGGCTCATCCATGAGCACAACGTCCTTGGACCAGTACGCCGCGCGCGCGATGGCGACGCACTGGCGTTGACCGCCTGACATCGAGCCGATGGGCACGCCGCTCACTCCCGGCAGATTGATGTTCAGGGTCGCCACCTCGGCCCTCGCCCGCTTTGCCATCTCGCGGGAGTCGAGCATTCCACGTCGCCGCAACTCGCGTCCCAGGAAGACATTGGACGTGACGTCGAGGTTCGGCGCCAGCGCGAGCTCTTGGTAGACGACTTCCACCCCGTGCACGCGAGCATCGAGAGGGTCATGAAACTGGATCGGATTCCCGTTGAGAAGCAACTCGCCCTCATCAGGCTTCATCGCGCCCGTCAGCATCTTGATAAGCGTGGACTTGCCCGCGCCGTTGTCTCCGATGATGGCGGTGATCTCCCCGCGCCGGAACTCGATACCGACGTCGGTAACCGCTGCTATCGGCCCGAACCGTTTGGTGAGCCCTCTCGCCTCGTAAGCGACAACTGGGCCCGTCGTTGTGGTGCTCATCGGGTTTCCTTCCGCGTGCGGATCTGATCGAAGACGACGGCGAGCAACAGCACCATACCGAGGAAGAGATACTGCGCGGCCACGCCGAGGTTGAGTAGCTGAATGCCGTTGTTGATGACGCCGATGAGCAGAACGCCGATGAGCGTTCCCGTCACCGTTCCGCGCCCGCCGCTCAGTGACGTTCCGCCCAGGATCACGGCGGCGAGAATGGAGAGTTCCAACCCGGTGGCCGCGTAGGCATCACCGACTGTCGTGTATCCGGCGATGACGACACCGGCGACGGCAGAGATCAGCCCACTCAATACGTAGAGCTGAAAGCGCCTGCGAGCGACCGGCACGCCCGCCAACCGAGCCATCTTGCCATCGGGGGTGCCCCCGATGGCGTACCAGTGACGGCCGCTCACTGTCTTGCGCAGCAGGAACCCGACGAGAATGAACATCGCCACCATGATCAGAAGCGAGATGGGGATGCCCAGCACCCTGCCCTGGCCGATGTACTTGATGATCGGGTCTGAGACCGGTACAGCAATGCCGAGCGTGACGAGGAACCCGATGCCACGCGCAACGAACTGGGTGGCCACGGTGACCACAAAAGGATTCACCCCGATGTAGCTGATGATGTAGCCGTTGACTGCCCCGATGGCCGCACCCGATGCGAGGGCGGCTAGCGCCGCGAGGTACCAGGGCACACCGGCGTTGAGGAGGACCGCGACCACCGTGCCCGAGAGGGCCATAACGGCAGCAATCGAGAGGTCGAGGCCTCCACTGATCAAGACCGCGGTGGTTATCGCGGCGACGATGCCAGTGAACGACACTGCGGCGCCGATGTTGATGAAGTTCTGAGGTCGCAGGAAATAGGGGCTGAGCAGGGACATAGCGACCGAGAGCACGATGAGGCCGACGAACAGCCCGACATACTGAGTCGATAGGCGACCGCGAACACCGTTGATGATGCGGGTCCGCGTGCTCTCAGCGGCGGGCATCCTGGGCGTTGGGCTGTTGAGGGTCATGTCTGGTTCCTTCACATGGTGAGAAGGCCGTCGCGGTGGAGCCGCGACGGCCTTCTCCTGTCAGCTATTTCTCGGGCAGCATCTTGATGGGCGCGTACACCTCGGCCGGTACCGGCTTACCCGAGGCGATGTCCTCGGCCAGGGGGATCCAGTACTCGCCCCAGCTTGCGGCACCCAGGTCGACAGTGCCGACCATCGCCGTGTTGCCAGCCTTGATGTCGTCGAGGACGGCGGTTCCGCCGTTGACGCCGGTGACTGCCGCATTCCCCTGGCGGTTGGCCTGCTTCAGGGCATTGGAGTCGGAGAGGGCCCACAGGTCCGCGATAGTACAGACCAGAATGTTCTCGGCGTCCGGGTTCGCGGTCAACACATCGGTGAATGCATTCTGAAGTTCCAGTGCATTCGTCGATGTGGTGTCATGGTCGACCTTCTTGATGCCGGGGAAGGCAGCCTCGACCGTTGCTGCGCACTCGGAGGCTCGCTTGGCGACCTCAGGGCCGGCCGGCGAGAAGTAGGTCGTGAACAACGTCGTGTTCTCAGCCGTCCACCCGTTCTCGGTGGCGTGCTCGACAAGGCGCTCACCCTCGAGTACCCCCATGTCGGGGTTGCTCGGCCCGAAGAGGATGGTGCCTTCGGCTGCGGTGACGACCTGCACGACCGGAACGCAAGCATCCTTGTAGATGGCGTTGACCGTATCAAGCAGAGTGTCGACCTGGTTGTTGCTCACGATCACAGCTGGCTCGCGAAGAGTGAGCGAGCGAGCCGCCTCGATCGGCACAGACGTGCTCGGGAACTTGTAGTCGGCAAGGGCGAGGTCGACTCCGGTCTCGCTGGAGACCGTGCTCATTGACTCGTTCATGGTCACGTTCACCTCGAGGGTCGTGTCCTGCGCGCCGAACCCGACGGTGAATGTGCCGTTCGGCTTGCGCAGGTCCGCGCTCCATGTGTCGGGATGGTCATCCGTCGGTTCGAACGAACAAGTGTCCTTGTTCCACAACACCCACTCGTCGCTATTTCCGTTCGAGGGGGCCGTTGCGATGATGTCAGAGCTGAAGAGATCCTCGCCAGTCACATCCGGGCCTGACGAACTGCCGGAACAACCGACCAGGGAGACGACAGCGACCAGGCCGAGGCCCAGCGTCCCGATTTTTGCTACGCGTGAGAGCATTGCGGTTCCTTTTCTATGTTGAGGGTGCGTGGGTTATGCCGAACATGCGATGTCAGTCGAAAACGATGGTGACCTTGACCGACGGGTTCTCCATATCCCCGACCATTTCAAGAGCTTCCTTAAACTGTTCGAGGGAGAATTGGTGGGAGCAGATCTCATCCAGCGGGAGCTTCCCGGACTCGATCATGCGGATCGCGGCAGGCCAGCTGTAGGGGCCGAGATGGGCGCCGCGGATGGTCAGTTCTTTGTCGTCGCCGATGATCGACCAATCGACCGTGACAGGCGTGGCGAACACGGAGAATTCCACGAAAGTGCCCAGCTTGCGGAGCATCTCCAACCCCTGGACGACTGCAGAGGGATGCCCGGTCGCTTCCATGTAGATGTCAGCACCGTAGCCGTCCGTGAGTTCTCGGACTGCTGCTACGGCATCTACCTTCCCGGGGTTCAGCGTTACGTCTGCACCGCAGAGTCGCGCGAGCTCGAGCTTCTCGTCCGACATGTCGAGAGCGATCACTTTCATGGGTGACTTTGCGCGCGCCCCGATGATCATGCCGAGGCCGATAGGGCCACAACCGGCCACCACGACAGTGTCCTCGAAGTGGATCTCAGCACGCTCGACCCCGTGGAGGGAGCACGACAAGGGTTCCGCGAATGCTGCATGCTGCGGCTTGAGCGACGGGGAGACCTTGTGCACGCGCGCCTGTGCGGGAACAAGCATGTACTCGGCCATTGCGCCGTCGAAGACCCTGAGCCCGAATATCGTGGTGTCTTCCGCCATCCAGTACTGCCCACGCTGGATAAAGCGATCGTTGCCGAGCGGCACGATCTGTTCGGCGGTGATGCGCTCTCCCATCGCGACGCGATGATGCCCCAGCGCCCCCTCGCCAGCTTCCACCACCACTCCAACGAACTCGTGGCCGGGTGTGATGCCGACCTGCACGAGCGGGGGGTGCGTCTCATCGCCCCAGTATTTGGGCGCTCCGTGATAGAGCTTGAGGTCGCTTGCGCAGATACCCACTGCCTGAACTTTCATCAGGAGCTCGTTGGGTCCGACCTGGGGTATCGGCTTACTCTCCAGTCGGTAGTCGCCCGGACCGTGAATGACGACCGCTTGCATTTCGCCCTGAGGCATGTAGAACCTTCCCGTGGAATGGGTGCGCCTTATGGCCTCCGCAACGTGAGAGTTCGTTCTCGTTGGCCGCGGTGCCTGACAATATTTGGATACTAGTGTTCAAATATGTTTTGTATCAAGCCGTTTCAATCAACTAGTTACAAATGTAACCAACTAGAAACATCCTGCGGACAATCTGAGGCCAGTCATCGGCAATAGCGCGCACGAACGCCCAGGGCAACAAGGAAACGACGGCCTCCTTCCGGAGTCCGTCGTTCGGCAGGCGATGAACGCCGTCGGTCAGGCGAGGATGACCTCGACGCCAGCCTGAACAAACTCCGCGACGATGTCGGGGTCCGCGTCCTTATCGGTGATCAGCACATTGATGTCCGTAAGATTGCAGACTCGGCCGAAGGCGTGCTTGCCAAGCTTTGATGAGTCGAGCACGACCGTTACGCGCGAAGCGTTCTGCGCGATCGCTCTGGCAATCGCAGCCTCGCCCTCGTTGTGGCAACTCAAGCCATGGCGGGAGTCGAGCGCATTTCCGCCCAGGATCGCCTCATCGATGGAAATCTCGGCAAGCGCGAGCTCCGCGAGACGGCCGGTGAGTTCGTAGGACTGGGGACGAACGACGCCTCCCAGCACCACCAGCTTCAGTTGGGTGCGCACGGTGAGTTCGTTGGCGATGTTGATCGCATTGGTGACGATCGTAAGCGTGGGTCCGTTGCCGGAGGCGTGAACGTCCGACTTGAGAGCGAGGGATCGGGCCACCTCGGTGGTGGTGGTCCCTCCCGTGATCGCGACGACCGAACCGAGCGCGACGCGCGCGCTCGCCGCTTCGGCGATGCTGACCTTCTGTGGAACATTGCGTTGGGCGTTGTAGCGCAACGGGAGGTCGTAGGCCGTCGAATTCGACACCGCCCCGCCGCGCGTGCGAGTCAGCAGCTGCTGCTGTGCGAGGCGGTCCAGATCGCGGCGCACGGTGGCCGACGACACCGTCAGAGCTGCGGCAACGTCGTCGACGTCGATGTGACCCGTCTCGGAAAGCGCCTCGATGATGTAACTCCAGCGTTCGCGCGCGCTCACAGTTCCTCGTTTCCGTACAAGTTCCCGCATTTCTTGATCGTGGCGTCTCACCCTATCGACTCGGTGCCGCGCGCGGTGGGCCCATCCGGAGAGTGCAGCGAAAAGGCTCTCCGGACAAATGGTCGACCGTGAATGAGAACATCCGCTCTTACTTGTTCTATATCTTCCACTAATATGCAACTATGAACATGAGTGCGCATGTTTCGCGCACATTGTGAAAGATGCACTCATGATTTGAGCCGTTCCGATCGAGCCGGCACCTGCCCAAACCGCGATGCCGAAGGAGAACAGCCCCAGTGAAAGCGCTCATCCAGCCGCCCTTCTTTGAGATTGGCGTTAAGAACTACCTCTACGGCGATGCCGTACTCGAGCTGGCCAAAGCGGCCGACTCGTGCGCGGAGGAGTGCGACGTCGATGTGCTCTTTATCGCCCCCTACGTCGACATCCGCAGGATCGCCGAGAATACTCGCCGCCTCATCATCTTCGCTCCGTACATGGACGTACTGCGACCGGGTCGCGGTATCGCACACATCCTTCCTGAGTCGCTGAAGGCCGCGGGCGCTCATGGAGTCGTGGTCAACCATTCCGAACGACCCATGTCCCTCAGCGCAATTCGAGAGACCATCGATCGTGCGAACGAATTGGACCTGCTGACATTCGCGTGCGCCGACACAATCCAGGAGACGCGCGCGGTCGCGCAGTTCCATCCCGACATTCTGAACCCGGAACCGAGCGAGCTTATCGGGACGACCGGGGGAGGGGACCTCGACTTCATGTACCGCTCCGTCGAAGCGGTGAAGAGCGTATCCACCCAGATTCTCGTGGAGCAGGCCGCAGGCATCACTTCGGGCGACCAGGTATACAAATACATCTCTGCGGGTGCGGAAGGCGTAGGTGTCGCCTCCGGGATCGCCGCTGCGGCAGACCCGATAGCAACGATGACGGAGATGATCCGCGCCGTGAAGGCGGCGAGGGACGACCTCGCCCAGACCAACCACCAGTAGAAAGCGGCAGGAAACGTGGCCATAACAAGACAACTCATCACCGTGACGTCCCACGGACGGCGACCTTCGTTCCACCAGCTCACCGAGGACGTTAGGGGCATCGTCGCCGCATCCGGGCTCAGCGACGGGATCTGTGTCATTTCGACGCACCACACCACGTGCTCGGTGATCACCCAGGAGGCGTCGTTCGACGTCACCTACAACGGCCTGGAATTCCTCCAGCAAGACCTATGGGATGCACTGGAGAAGGTCATCCCGACGTCACGAGTGGAAGGCCAGTACATGCATCCCGGCCCCGAGCTGACGGAGTTCTCCCGCCTCCACGGCGAAGAGAAGCCAGAGACCCTCAACACCGATGCGCACCTGCGGTCGTCAATCATGGGGCGCAGCATCACGATCGCGCTTGCAGACGGCCTGCTCGACCTGGGCAATTTTGCGCACGTCTACTTCATCGACTTCGACACCACACGTTCCCGCGATCGCGAGATCTCCGTCCAGGTTCTCGGCGAATAGCTACCACAAAAGAAGGCGAAACAGGATGACCACCTACCACAATGACTTCACGATCCAGTCGGATCGGCGTCCCACATTCGAGGACGTCACCGATCGCGTTATCGAGGCTGTCACCACATCCACGATGCAGGACGGCCTCATCACGGTTTACTCGCAACACACGACCTGCAGCGTCCTGATCCAGGAGCAGTCCGACGACGTCAACTTCTGGGGCGAGCAGTACATTCTCCAAGACATGGTGAACGGGCTCGCCACGATCTTCCCCACCAGCACTACAGAAGGCCAGTACCTGCATCCCGGTCCCGAGCACATCCGAATCGCAGAGATCGAGCGGAGCGAGAAGTCCTGGTGGAGCCTCAACACGGACGCCCACCTGCGTTCCGTCCTACTCGGTCGTTCGGTGGCTGTGCCCCTCGTCGCCGGAACCGCCCAGCTCGGCGAGTTCGGGCGGATCTACTTCGCAGACTTCGACCAGATTCGCGCGCGCAAGCGAACGGTTCGCGTCGCGATCGTTGGCTGACTGCCCTTGCCGAATGAAGAATGACTCGGTGAAGAAGCGGGGGTCATTCTTCATCTCCGTGGAGCGGCAAATGCGAACGCCGCCCTGGTACGTGAGTGCGGCGGCGCGCCCGGCACCTGCCACGCGAGCAGATCCTGCGCCGGGCGCGCCTATCGCGTGTTGGAAAAGGATGCGGTTGGCTGCGGCCCGCGGTTCGACCAGTGTTTCGCGTGCTTCGGCAAGCTCGGGGCTGCGGGCGAGCCAGTGCCAACACGAACGCCCGGCCGTGAGACCGGGGCTAGTTCGCGAGCGTCCAGCCCGGGCGCACGAAATGGCAGGTGTATCCGGCCGGGTACTTCTCGAGGTAGTCCTGGTGCTCGTCCTCGGCCTCCCAGAAGTCTCCAGTGGGCTCGACCTCGGTGACCACCTTGCCGGGCCAGAGGCCTGAGGCATCCACGTCGGCGATCGTGTCGAGCGCTACGCGTTTCTGGTCATCCGTCGTGTAGTAGATCGCCGAGCGGTAACTGCGACCGATGTCGTTGCCCTGGCGATCCCGTGTCGATGGGTCGTGGATCTGGAAGAAGAACTCCAGCAGGTCACGATACGAGATCAGCGAGGGGTCGAAGACGATCTCGACGGCCTCCGCGTGGTCACCGTGGTTGCGGTAAGTGGCGTTGGGGGTGTCTCCCCCGGAGTAACCGACGCGCGTCGAGATGATCCCCGGTCGGCGACGCAGCAGCTGCTGGGCGCCCCAGAAACATCCGCCGGCAAGAATCGCGGTCTCGGTCGTGGTCATGGTCAGACCTCCTTCGTGGTGAACAGTCTCCGGTAGTCACCGTAGCCCCGGCTCTCCAGGTCATCCAGTAAAACAGCGACGATGGCCAAATAGTTCCCGGCAGCCCCCAAACGCGGCTCACCTAACGCAGGCGCTCGCGGAGAAACCCGACGACTCGCTCACGGGCGGCGAGCGCCGGGTGTCCCGCGACCTCGCGCACCTCGCGCGTCAGCACCGAATGCGCGTTGCGGTCGAAGCCGCCAGCGTTGCCCGGCGATGAGTCGAGCTCGATGACCTCAAAGGCATCGCCCAGGCGTGCCTTGAGCGAGTCGAAGCGGGCGCGGGGGGATGCCGCATCCGCGCTGAATCGCAACCCGATGGCGCACAGGGTGCCCGCCGCTGCGCGCTCGGCCACGCGGTCAAGCTCCGCCTCGGACAACCCGGGGGCGGCTCGGCGTGCACCGCCGATCGGAAACGGGACCGCCGGCTGGCTCGCGACCGCGGCGAGTACGGCCTCCTCCACCGCGACGGCGAGGGCGAATCCGCCGGTGAAGCACATCCCGATCACTCCGACTCCGCTGCCGGGGGTGCGGGAGGCGAGGTCCACGGCGACCGCGCGGAGGTAGTCGGTGATCGGGCGGTGGGCATCCGTCGCGAACGCACGGAACTCAGCCGCGACGCAGATGCGCGCGAGGGTGCCCACGACGTAGCCCGGAGTCATCGATCGCCCGGGAACCCCGAACGGCGACGGGACGACCACGGTGAATCCCTCGTCGACGAGATGGTCGGCGAGACCGAGCACCTCCGGCGTGATGCCCGGCATTTCCGGGATCAGCACGACGCCCGGGCCGCTGCCCTTCTCGAAGCAGTCGTAGGTGAAGCCGGCGCCGGTGAAGGGTGCGCGCACCCACCCCGTCAGGTCGGATACCGGAGCAGCGCTGGGCATGAGCCGATGCTACCGTCGCCCGCACACTCGCCGACCTGCACGTTCACCTGACAAGATTAGGATCGCCCCACCGGCCGCGAGGCTTCAACATGAGCGGGGAACAGATCATGGCGTCGAAGAAGTCGAAGAAGAACGACAAGAGCGGTTCAGGCGACAAGGCGGCCAAGAAGGCTGCGAAGCTCGCCCGCAAGGCAAGCGAAGCTGTCAAGGCCGAGGCTGAGAAGGCCCGCAAGAAGGCGAAGAAGGCCGCGAAGCGCACCAAGGAAGAAGCCGCCAAGCTGGCCGGCAAGGCCAAGGAGCGCGCAAAGAAGGCCGCGGACAAGGCGAAGAAGCCCGCCAAGGCAGCACCGCCAGTGGCCACGACTCCGAAGGCCGCGGCGAAGCCGACCCTCGGCGCCCCCTCCGACGACTGGTCCGTCGTCGCCCTACGCGACCGGGCACGGGAAGTCGGGCTCGCCGGCTACTCCCGGATGACCAAAGCCGACTTGCTCAAGGCCCTGCGCGCCTGACGAATCGCGAGTGAACACTTGCTGTGAATAGCGGGAAGTCGTTGCCCTGTTGAGCGCGAGCGGAACATGCTCAACATATGACGACCGACATGAGCGACCAAGAAGTCATGACGCAGGTGGCGGACAAGCTCAGCGAGAAGAACGCCAGCGTGCCTCGCACGGTCATCGACGAGGTGGTTCGCGAAGAGTTCGAGGCGCTCGCGGGTCGGCCCGTGCGCGACTACCTCTCGGTCCTGACGGAACGCGCGGCCAAGAAGCGGATCAAGAAGCTCTCGAAGGCCGCCGCCTGAGGCCCTGTTCACCTCGCGTTTCCTCGCGCGGCGCATGATGAGCGGATGCGCGCCGTGACCGACTCCCTCGCGGGAGTCCTCAGTGCGAGCGCGCGCGCCCCTGAGCCGCGCACCCTGCTCGACATCCTGCGCGAGACGACGGCGCGGCACCCCGAAGCCTCCGCGCTCGACGACGGTTCGGGCGCACTCAGTTACCGCGAGCTCACGGCCCGGGTCATCCGTACGGCCGCTCGCCTGAACGCTGCGGGCGTGCGGCGCGGCGACCGGGTCGGCATCCGCATGCCGTCGGGCTCGCGCGAGTTGTACATCTCGATCCTCGGCATCATGGCGGCGGGGGCCGCGTACGTGCCCGTGGATGCCGACGACCCTGACGAGCGCGCCGAACTCGTGTTCGGCGAAGCCGAGGTTCGTGGCGTGATCGTGGGCGACGGATCGTTCCGCCCGTCAGCGCACAGCCTGAGCGTCGTCTTCAGCGACACTGAGCCTCGACTGTTCGAGGGTGCGCCGCCGCACCCAAGCACCGCGTCGCTGGCGATCGTGCAGCCACCCACGCCCGCCGACGACGCGTGGGTGATCTTCACCTCCGGTTCGACCGGAACCCCCAAGGGTGTCGCCGTCTCGCACCGCTCGGCGGCAGCGTTCGTGGATGCCGAGGCGCGACTGTTCCTGACCACCGAACCGCTCGGGCCGACAGACCGCGTGCTCGCCGGGCTCTCCGTGGCGTTCGACGCGTCATGCGAGGAGATGTGGCTCGCCTGGCGCCATGGGGCGTGCCTCGTGCCCGCGCCGCGCTCCCTCGTGCGCAGCGGAATGGACCTCGGCCCGTGGCTCACCGCGCGCAGCATCACCGTCGTCTCGACGGTCCCCACGCTCGCCTCCCTGTGGCCAGCGGAATCCCTCGAGAACGTGCGGCTGCTGATCTTCGGCGGCGAGGCGTGCCCTCCCGAACTCGCCGAACGTCTGGCGATCGAGGGCCGCGAGGTGTGGAACACCTACGGCCCGACCGAGGCGACAGTCGTCGCGTGCGCCGCCCCGCTCGACGGCTCGGCGCCCGTGCGCATCGGCCTTCCCCTCGACGGTTGGGATCTTGCGGTCGTGGATGCCCGCGGCATCCCCGTCACCGAGGGCGAGGTGGGGGAGCTCATCATCGGCGGCGTCGGTCTCGCCCGCTACCTCGACCCCGTGAAGGACGCGGAGAAGTACGCGCCCCACGAGCAGCTCGGCTGGGCGCGCGCCTATCGCAGCGGGGACCTCGTGCGCTTCGACTCGGCGGGGCTCGTGTTCCAGGGTCGGGCCGACGACCAGGTGAAGGTCGGCGGGCGACGCATCGAACTCGGCGAGATCGAGTCGGCGCTGCAGGAGCTGCCAGGGGTCTCCGGTGCGGCGGCCGCGGTGCGCCAGACGGAGGCCGGCAACCAGGTACTGGTGGGATACCTCTCGGTGGCGTCGCCTGACTCCTTCGACCGGGCGGCGGCGGTCGCCCAGCTGCGCGAACAACTGCCCGCAGCGCTCGTCCCCTTGCTCGCCCTCGTCGACGAATTGCCCGTGCGCACCTCGGGCAAGATCGACCGGGCCGCGCTGCCGTGGCCCCTGCCCGGCGTTCTCGACAGCACGTCGGGCCTCGAGCCCGCGGCCGAACATCTCGCGCGCCAGTGGCAGGCGGTGCTCGGTGTTCCTGTGACCGATCTCTCCGCGAACTTCTTCGACCTCGGCGGCGGCTCGCTCGCCGCGGCACAACTGGTCGCGAGCATCCGCGAGGACGATCCCGAGTTCACCGTCGCCGAGGTGTACACGCATCCCCGACTCGGCGCGATGGCGGATGCCCTTGCCGCACGCGTGCCCGAGACTCCCGCCGCGCCACTCGTGTTCCACCACGTGAGGCCAACCCCGCGGCGCATGCAGTGGCTGCAGACGATTCTCGGGGTGCCGCTCTACATCCTGAGCGGAGTTCGCTGGCTCGTGTACCTGTTCGTCGCGAGCGCGATTCTCGTGCCGCTGGGTGGGTTCGGCTTCCTGCCCGTGGCGGTGCCGGCAGCACTCATCCCGGCGTTCATCGTCTTTGCGACACCGCTCGGCCGGATGACAATCGCCGTGGTCTGTGCCCGTGTGCTGCTCGTCGGGCTGAAAGCTGGCGACTACCCGCGCGGCGGCAGTGTGCACCTGCGGCTGTGGCTCGCCGAGCAGGCCGCCCACCTGGTGGGTGCCGTGAGTCTCGCGGGCGCTCCGTGGATCACGTACTACGCCCGCGCCCTCGGGGCGAAGATCGACCACGAGGTCGACCTGCACACGCTCCCGCCCATCACGGGAATGCTCACAGTGGGGTTCGGAGCCTCCATCGAACCCGAGGTCGACCTCTCGGGGTACTGGATCGATGGCGACATCCTCCGCATCGGCGCGATCCGCATCGGGGCGCACAGTTCGATCGGCGCGCGCAGCACGCTCCTGCCGGGAACGCGCGTCGGCAAGCGCGCCGAAATCGCTCCCGGCTCTGCGGTGTTCGGCCGCGTGCCCGCCGGCCAGCTGTGGGCCGGCTCCCCCGCGCAACGCGAGGGACGCAGCACCGCGTGGTGGCCAGAGCAGCGTCCGCCCCGGGCCCGCCGCTGGGTCGCGGCCTTCGGCGCCTCGAGCCTTGCTCTCTCGCTCGTGCCTGTCACCGCGCTCGTGAGTGGTGGCGTGATCGTCGCCCTCGCGATGCGCGACTCGGCGAGCGCCGGGGATGTCGCGTGGCGAGCGCTCGGCGCACTCGTGCCCGCGACGCTCGTGGCCGGGGTCGTGCTCGCCGTACTCGTGGTGGTGACCGTTCGGCTGCTCGGCATCGGCCTGCGCGAAGGAACCTTCCCCGTGCGCAGCCGCATCGGCTGGCAGGTGTGGAGCACCGAGCGGCTGCTCGACCTCTCGCGCACTGTGCTGTTCCCGCTCTACGCGAGCCTGTTCACGCCCGTGTGGCTGCGCCTGCTGGGCGCGCGCGTGGGGCGCGATGTCGAGGCATCCACTGTGCTGCTCGTGCCCTCGATGACGACGATCCGCGACGGAGCGTTCCTCGCCGACGACACCATGATCGGCTCCTACGAGCTCGGCGGCGGCTGGCTGAGGCTCGGCCGCGCCGATATCGGCAAGCGCGCGTTCCTCGGCAACTCGGGCATGGCCGCGGCCGGGCACACGGTTCCGAAAGACGGTCTGGTCGCTGTGCTCTCCGCGGCTCCCGCGAAGTCGAAGGCCGGATCATCCTGGCTCGGGTCGCCAGCGGTACGGCTGCGCAGAACTGTGGCCGTCGCCGACGAAGGCCGCACGTTCCGCCCGCATCCCGGCCTGCGGATCGCCCGCATCCTGTGGGAGCTCGGCCGCGTGATCCCCGTGGTCGTCACGTGCGGAATCGGCCTCGCCGTGCTGTTCACCCTCGCCCTCCTGGCGCTCGCGTTCGGCCCGGTCACTGCGGCGCTCCTGAGCGGCGTCGTGATGCTCGCGGCCGGTGCGGTCGCGGCCGGAATCAGCACGGCCGCGAAGTGGATCATCGTCGGCCGCATCCGGGTGGGCGAGCATCCCCTCTGGTCGTCGTTCGTGTGGCGCACCGAGGTTGCGGACACCTTCGTCGAAATGGTTGCGGCCCCGTGGTTCGCGCAGGCCGCCGCGGGAACCCCCGCGCTCAACGTCTGGTTGCGCAGCCTTGGCGCCTCGATCGGTCGGGGAGTGTGGTGCGACAGCTACTGGCTGCCCGAAGCCGATCTCGCGCGGCTCGGCGACGGCTCGACAGTCAATCGGGGGTGCGTTGTGCAAACACACCTGTTCCATGATCGAATCATGAGCATGGACACGGTGACGCTCGATGCGGGCGCGACGCTCGGCCCGCACAGCGTCATCCTCCCCGCGGCTCGCATCGGGGAGCACGGCACTGTCGGCCCTGCATCTCTCGTGATGCGCGGCGAGGTCGTGCCGGTGGGCAGTCGCTGGAGCGGCAACCCGATCGGTCCGTGGCGTGAGGTCACCTTCGCGGACTACCACGCGAAGAACTCCTGATGGGTTCCGGCAAGTCCTACGTTCCTGGATCTCCCAACGTCGGCTACGGCGTCGACAACTACGACCTCGACCTGCGCTATCGCGTGGCGACGAACAGGCTCGACGGCACGGCGGTCATCACCGCGACGAGCACGCGGGCGCTGAGCAAGCTCACGCTCGACCTCTCCCGACTGCAGGTGAGCAAGGTCAAGCTGCATGGGTCCCGCGCCCCGAAGTTCACGCAGACCGCCAACAAGCTCACGATCACCCCGGTGGCGCCCATCGCCGAGGGTTCGACCTTCGTACTGACCATCGACTACGCGGGCGCCCCGGTTCCGCGGCCGAGCCCGTGGGGTCCGGTCGGGTGGGAAGAACTCGCCGACGGCGTGCTCGTGGCCGCCCAGCCCACTGGTGCGCCCTCGTGGTACCCGTGCAACGATGACGTCGCCGACAAGGCGAGCTACAGCATCCGGGTCGCTGCCGAACAGGCGTATTCGGTGATCTGCAACGGCGTGCTGGTCGACCACCGCGTGCTCGCCGGGCGTGGCCATTGGCACTACGTGCAGGTCGAGCCGACCGCCAGCTACCTGGCAACCCTGCAGATCGGGCGGTACGAGCGGCGGGATGCCGCGTTCGGCTCTGTGCCGGGCATCCTCGCGTACCCGCTCGCCATCGAAGACCGGGTTCTCGCGGACTTCGAGCCGGTCGCGACCATGATGACCGTGTTCGAGAAGCTGTTCGGGCCGTACCCGTTCGGTGGATACGCGATAGTCGTTACCCCGGACGACCTCGAGATTCCGCTCGAGTCGCAGGCCCTCGCGACCTTCGGTGCGAACCACGCGGACGGGCATGGCGGCTCCGAGCGACTCGTCGCGCACGAGCTCGCCCACCAGTGGTTCGGCAACAGCGTCGGGCTCGCCGAGTGGAAGGACATCTGGCTCAACGAGGGATTCGCCTGCTACGCGGAGTGGCTCTGGTCGGAGAACAAGGGCGGCGCGAGCGCCGATACGCTCGCGCGGCAGTTCCGCAGACACCTCGTATCGCAGCCCACGGACATCACGGTGGGCGACCCCGGCCCCACCCTCATGTTCGACGACCGCGTCTACAAGCGCGGTGCACTCACCCTGCACGCCCTCCGTCTGGCACTCGGCGACGACGCGTTCTTCGACCTTCTGCGCGCGTGGACCGCGCTGCACAAGTTCGGCACCGTGACAACCGACGACTTCCGCGCTCTCGCGGCGACGTTCACCTCGAAGCCCCTTGACACACTGTTCGAGAACTGGCTGTTCGGCGCAGCAGTGCCCCGGCTGACCTAGATCGCGACAGCAACGCTCACGATGACATCGGGGCCGAGTTCGACCTCGGTGAGCCGGTAGCGGGTGGAGGCGCCGACTACCCATCCCTCTCGTTCTTCGATCACGACGTGGCCGGGATCAACGCGCAACCCTCGGCCGTCGGCCTTGAGAATCGCCTCGATGCGGGTCCAGCGCGTGAGCGACTCCTCGCCGGTGAGAGAGCCGATCGCGGCGAGGACGGCCGCGGTCGGTCTGCCTTCGAGGTCGATGCCGACCGGGGCATCCCACGACGCGGCGGCGACCACGGCGACGGGGCTGTGCGCGAGGCTCACGTGCAGGGTCGAGCCGACGACGACCGGCTTGCCGTGGGGGCCGCCGCAATCGGAACATACCGCGACGAGGTTGACGGCCGCGGACTTGACGCCGGTCAGTTCGGACACGAGGCGCCTCAGGAGCAGTCGGCCAGCGAGAAACGTGTCTCGTGGTAGGGCATCGTACCGTTCCCGCTCCGCGGGCGAGATCATCGCGAGGGCCTGTCGGCGATCGTCGTCACTGAGCAGGGGCCGCCGCCTCCTCAGTTCGGGACTCCTCATCGACCCATGGTCTCACCGGGTGCGCTCACGCCGAGGCGCGATCGCCGCCGTCGGCCTTCGCCCTGTACATCGAGATGTCGGCCAGCTTGAGGAGGTCGGCAGCGGTGTGCCCGGGAACTGCGACGGCGATCCCGATCGACGCGGACACGGTGAACGCGTGGCCACCGATCTCGATGGGCTCGCGGAGGGACGTGAGGATGCGGTCGGCGACGGTTCGCGCGTGTTCGAGGGTGGTGTTGCCGCAGATGAGCACGAACTCGTCGCCGCCGAGCCGCGCCACGGTATCCTCCTGCCGGGCGACCGCGGCAAGGCGGCCGGCGACCTGGACCAGCAGCTCGTCACCCACGTCGTGTCCGCGTGAATCGTTGATGATCTTGAAGCGGTCGAGGTCGATGAAGAACAGTGCTGTCGAGCCCTGCGGCCGCTCGAGCTGACTCGTGAGACGCTGCTGCAGGAAGCGCCGGTTGGGAAGTCCCGTCAGCGCATCGACGAGCGCCGCCACCGCGAGGTGCGACTCCGCCCTCCGTGCGAGGGCGCTCTCGAGCTCCCTGCCCAGTTCGCGTGCATCGCGGGTTGACGCGCCCCACGGCGAAGCCGTGCCCTTCACTCTCTGGGTCCACGAAGAGAAGGACAGCCGTGGGGAGAGCGGGTGGAAGCGGTTCGCGAGGCTCTGGTCTCCCAGCCAGTCGACCGTGCGAATGACCTCCCGCCGGAATAGGGCGACGTAGTCGGTCGGCCCGACAGGGACCACGAGCAGGCCAGCCACTGCGGGCCAGGCCTCGGCGAGACCGGGATGCTCGCTCACCAACGAATCGGTCGCAATCAGGTCGCGGCTCGCCGAGGGGAGCGCGGCCTCGAACTCCTCTACCGACGGAGCGATCCCGAACGACCGTGCCACGCCACCGATCGAACAGACCGCTCCCTCGGCAGGCACGACGTCGAAGAGGGTAACGGCACCTGCCAGCAGGGCCTCGAGCTGGACCTCACTCTCCTCGAACTGCCTCACGAGCACCGTGCGCAACTCGCGCACTCGCGACGCTTCCTTGAGCAGGACTATCTCCTCCATGGAAGCCAGCTGAAGGGCGATCTGGTTCGCGAGAACCTCGAGCCCGGCGCGGACCAGGAACGGCAGTCGGCGCTCCGATCGATGCGCGCACGTGATCATGCCGATGAGTTCTCCCTCACGGATGAGCGAGAACGACAGGGTGGCGACCTGGCCCATGTTGCGCATGAACTGAAGGTGGTACGGCGAGACGCTGCGCAGTTCGGCGAGGCTCAGGTCCAGGCCGGTGGTGGCGGGCGAATCGGCAATGACCCGCAGCCCCGAGATCGGGCGCTCGGTGTTCACTATCGACCTCGACAGTTTGGTCAGGTACAGATCGCGCGCCTGTGCGGGAATGTCTGACGCCGGGAAGTGCAGCCCGAGGTAGGGCTCCATGCCCGCGCCGTGCTCTTCGGCGACGACCTCGCCGTGCCCATCGGGAGAGAAGTTGTAGAGCAAAACCCGGTCGAACCCGGTGAGGTGGCGTACCGTTCGAACAGTCTCCCGGCGCAACTGATCGACAGTCGACAGCAGCGAGAGCCGGTGGATCGCCTCGAACACGGTGGATGCCGCTGGCGAATGCCCGGCCCGAAGCCACGGTTCGAATTCCACGACGATCATCGAGCCGGAGCTGTGCACGATCACATCCCACTGCTCACCAAGCAGGGAGACGCTGATCGGGTTCGACGAGTTCGACGCACCCAGGGCGATGCCACGCACGGCCGTCGCTGCCGAATCACCCACCAGCGCGTCGAGGTCGCTGCCGAGCATGTCGTCTGGGCCGATGCCGAAAGCCTGTGAACAGTTCTCGCTAGCCAGGGCGACTGTGCGGGCATCCGGGCCGAGTGCCAACAGCACCCCGTGCGATTGGATGGAGCCGGGAGTGCGGATCGGCTCGCGCACACAGTCGTCGAGGCGTTGTCGCTCTGCCTCCGCACCTTCATCGAACAGACTGGCCACGAGGGCCTCTCTTCTTCCAGATTGGGGGAAAGAGATGCTGTCGTCAGACTAGCCCCCGCCACGGTTGGCCGTCGGCGCCACAGCATCTAGGCCCGCGGCACCATCACGCTGAGCGAACCAGGATCGATCGTGACGCGGCATCCCACCATCTCGCCGAACGGGTCGCCGTCGAGTTCCACCTCCTCGGGGCGGTTGAGGCGCACCACCAGAGTGCGCCCCTGCCTCATGTCTACGGAGTCGGTCTTGAGCTCGATCATCCGGCGCCCGAGCTTGGTGCGCTTGAGGACTCCGTTCTCCCAGAAGATCTTCACGATCACCGCGAGCCATCCTCGAACGGATTCCGGCTTCACGACCAGGATGTCGAGCAGGCCGTCGTCGACCGCGGCGTCGGGCAGCAGCAGGATGTTGGCGGGCAGGGAACCGCAATTCCCGATGATGATCGCCTGGGCCCGCTCCGAGCGGTTGCGGTCGTCGTCGAGCTTGTACTCGAGACGCAGCTGGGTCTTGTCGCGCAGCACGGTGACGAGCGCATGCGCGTACGCGAGCCAGCCGACCTTCTTCTTGAGCTCATCGTCGGTGTTCGACATGATCTTCGCGTCGAGGCCCGTCCCCGCCATGACGAGGAACGCGTGGCTTTCCACCGACTCGTCCTCCCGGCGGATCTCGATCGACGCGACATCGATATCCCGCGTAGTGCCGCCGAACGCGGTCGCGAAGGACTGTGCCGTGTCATCGAGCGTCAGCCCGAGATTGCGTGCGAGCAGGTTCCCGGTGCCCGAGGGAAGCAGCGCGACGGATGCCTCCGAACCTCGCACGATCTCGGCGACGGCGCGCACGGTGCCGTCGCCACCGGCAGCGACAACCAGGGACGCTCCGGCGTCGAGCGCCTCGCGCGCCGGCCCTTGGCCCGGGTCATCCTCCGAGGTGGGCAGCCACAGCGTGGTCCAGTCGGCGGCCGCCGGTTCGGCTTCCACAGCGGCCTTCAGCGCTTCGAGGTCGACCTTGATCGGGTTGTACACGACAGCCGCAGTCTGCGCCGTGCTCACGAGTTCGCGCGCTCGGGTGAGCTGGTCGTGACGCTTCTCGTCGTCACTCATGTCGTCGGTCATGTGCCCAACGTACGAGCGGATCGGCGAACCGCGACAGGGGTTGCGCTACTCGACTTCGTTGTTCACCCCGATGTGGGGCTGCCCCGAGGGCACGTCACGCGCTTAACCTCGCGGAATGAGTGTGATTAGGGACGCCCTCGTGCGCCGCGCCTTCGCGTCCCGCAGCAGGGCGGCCACAGGGAATGCGACGTCTGTGCTGCTCTGGCTCATGGTGGGCGCCGAGGCGCTCTTCCTCATCGGCCTGCTCGCGTCGGGCGGCCAGACCAGCGCCCTCGTGAACGTGTGGTTGTCGTCAGCGACCCAGTGGATTCCGGTCGCGATCTTCTGGCTCATGGCGTGGCGGACGCAGTTCAGACGAACGGAGGTTTCCCTCGCCGCTGCCGGAGTCACGCTTTCCGCGCTCGGCGACACCTACTACTCCTTCGCCATGGACAGCGACGGGTACCTGGCCTTCCCGTCGCCAGCGGATGCGGGCTATCTGCTCTTCTACCCGCTCATGGTTGCTGCGCTCGTCGTGGTCGTTCGTCGACAGCTCGGCCACGTTGCCCGGATCGTCCTACTGGAGAGCCTGCTCGCCATGCTCGGGGCATCCGCCGTGCTCGCGGTCGTGCTCGATCCGATGATCACCGATGCTCTCGGGGGCGCAACCGCCATGTACAGCGCCATCGCGCTCGCCTATCCGCTCTTCGATCTCCTCCTGCTCGCGGTGATGGCAGGGATCGCCTCGGTGCCGAGCATCGACTTGGGCCGACGATGGTGGGCGCTCATCACGGGTCTCGTCGTCCTCGCTGCCGCTGACATCGTCTACGCGCTCCTGGAACATCAAGGGGCCTACATCGCGGGCACCCCGCTTGACGCGGCGTGGGCGATCGGGCTCGGATTCATGACCTGGTGGGTCGCCGACAGTGCTACTCCGGCCCCTGAAGTTCGACGGCGCCGTTCCTTCGTCGTGCCGATCCCTGCGGTCGCCGTGCTCGCGGGACTCGCGGTCCTCCTCGTCGGCACCCAAGTCACCCTGTCCACCCTGGCGGTCGTGCTCGCCGGTCTCACCGTGGGGCTCGCGGCCGTGCCCATCATCTTCCGCCAAGCGATGCTGGGTCGTGTGCTCGCTACGCAGGAGGAGGCAGTCCGGCGCCTCACCGATCTCGATCGGGACAAGACGGACATGATGGTGACGATGAACCATGAGTTCAGGACTCCTCTCACGTCCATCAACGGCCACGTCGAGTTGCTGCTCGACGGCGACGCAGGTCCGATCCCGTCGGTCGCGGTCGGGATGCTCAGGACCATCGAGGCGAATGGCGCGAGACTCCAGGACCTCGTGGACGACATGCTCACGGTGTCGAGGCTGGAGACGGGAAGCGAACCCCCCACCCGGACGCCCCTCTACGTCTCCGGACTCGTGTCACGCGCGGCCGCGCTCGTCGCGCCGCTCGCGCACACCCGAGGCGTCGAGCTCCAGACCGAGTGCAACAACTTCGCTCTCGTCGTTGATGGGGACGGCGGCCAGCTGGAGCGCGCGATCGTCAACGTGATAGACAACGCGGTGAAGTTCACTGCGGCGGGCGGGCGGGTGGCGGTCACGACAGAGGGCCCCACCGACGGCCACATCGCAGTACACGTGAGCGACAATGGCATCGGCATTCCCGCGGACGACATCCCTCACCTGTGCGCGAGGTTCTTCCGAGCCGCCAATGTTCAGGGCGCGGCGATCGCAGGCGTGGGCCTGGGGCTCGCGATCACCGATCGCGTGGTGCGGGGGCACGACGGCCACATCACGATCGATTCCACCCTCGGTAAGGGCACGACCGTCACGGTACTGCTGCCCGTGTCGCCGACGGGCGTGCCCATGCCCCGACGGCCGGGTTCCCCCACCCCTTAGCGGGGAGTGAACGCAGGAGCTACTTTCGGGCGGGAGTGGAGACGTGGGCCTGCGCAGCGCGCTGCGCGGCCTCGAGTTCTGTCACAGGGTGCAAATTGACGGGTCAGTCCAGGGGAACCTCGAGCGGCGTGAGGTTGCCCTCCTCGGTGACGTGCAATCCCTGCGGCGTGTTCGCGAGCACAGCCAGCTCCTCGAGCCATTGGCGATTGATGGTGGCGAGCCGGCTGCCACTGAACTTGTAGTGAAGATCAGTGCTCGGCGAGATCCATACGATCGATCGACCGCCGCCGATCTTGACGCCGTCCGCCCACGACAGGGCGAAGGATTCCCCGCGCCGAAGCTTCGCGTTCATGACGATCTGCAGGTGCGTCAGCACTCGCTCGTCGAACGTAATAGCGAAGCGTGCGGCGCCGTAAAACAGTGTCCCCATGGTGTTCCTCGCTCGTCGAAGGGAGCGTGTGCTGCCGACCGGGGACCGAGGCGTGGCAGCAACTCGCTGGTGAAAGTGTGCCAGATCAGGGCTGCACTTTCGCGCGAATCGTGTCGACCAGCGACGGTGACTACAGCAGCACCTCGAAGTACTCGTCGCGTGCACCGTCGACGACGACCGACACGACAACTGTGTTCGCGCCGAGCGTCGACGTTCTCAACGGCGACATCCTGAACGGCAACTCGGTCGGATCGGGCAACTCGGTCGACGCCCCGATTCTCTCGGGCAACGACACCGCCCTCGGCAACGGCAACGGCACCGCGATCGGCAACGACGTCAACACCGAGGTCTCCGACCTCGTCGACAACGCCATGCACACCTCCGTCAGCGACATCGTGGATGTCAACGACATCCACGATGATGTGGGCAGGTGGTACGCGAGGTGCGGAATCGAGAAGACTATCCACGCGATGCGACGGCGCGCCGACGTCACGCACGAGGCGTTCGTTGAACGGTCCGTCGATCGTCGCCCAGATCCCCACGATCGTGCCGATGAGGGACGTGCCCTCTCGACGGTGACACCTTGCCTAGGAGGCGGCATCCTCCGGCTCGGGAATCAGCTGCAGGCCGCCGGGCGAGTTCGCCGACTTGCTCAGCGCGTTCACCCAGTTCTTGTTGATCAGCGGGGTCTTGCCGCCGAAGTACTCGAAAGCGAGCGAGATGTTGGGGCTGACCCAGATCGACGTGCGGCCGTAGCCGTTGCGGGAGGGTTCGGTCCACGTGAACGAGAACGGTTCGCCGCGACGGATCTTCGCCCAGATCACGATCTGCAGGTGCGCGAGCACACGGTCATCGAAGGTCGCCGTGAGCTTCGAGTCATACGTCAGCGTTCCCACTGCGGAATCCCTTCGTGTTGATGCTTGTCGAGCATAAGACGATCAGTGGTGCAGAAACGCCACGCGGTCTTTGCCGGCGCTCTTGGCCAGATACATCGCACTATCGGCGAGGTTCAGTAGCTCGTCGTTGGTGGGTTCGACATCATCGGCCGGCGTGTACACAGCCACTCCCACGCTCGCGGTGACGAGATACCCTGCCGGTACTCCCTCGAGTGGGGCTGCGACCGCTTCGCGAATGCGATTGGCGATGGATGCCGCGACATCCCGGTCAGCGTCCTCACACACCGCTACGAACTCGTCGCCACCGTACCGCCCCAGTGCGTCTTCGTGGCGCACGCCGCTGCGAATGCGCGCTGCGACCTGCTCGAGCACCGAGTCCCCCGCCGCATGCCCGAGCCGGTCGTTGATGCCCTTGAAGCCGTCGAGGTCGAGGAAGACAACGGAGAGCGGTCGATTCGTCAGCATGGCGCGCTCGATGGCGGCAGCCACGGTCTCGAGCAGGAGCTTGCGGTTGGCGAGCCCCGTGAGCTGGTCGTGCAGCGCGAGTCGTTCGAGTTCACGCTGCATACGCACCCGCACGATCGCCTGCGCCGCTTGGCGGGAAAGCGCCGCCTGCAGGTCGCCGAACTGGTTGTCGAAGTCCTGCTCGCGCGCGAAGAAGCACGCGAGCACTCCGATCGGCACCCCCGCGCGCAGCAGGGGGATGATGCTCACGGACTCGAGGCGGCGGCGGCGAAGACCAGCCACAAGGGCTACGTAGCGCCCGTCGTCATCGCGCACCGACACGGTGACTGTCTTCTCCTCGAGCAGCGCGGCATCCGACGCGCGTGGAGCGCTCCGGGGCAGAAGTCCGTCGAGGGGATTCGCTCCCGCCGTGAGGATGTACTCACCCTGCTCGTCGAGGACGAACACCCCGGTCGCGGTGGCCGAGAACGCCTCGCTCGCGGCGGCCAGGAGCGCACCACAGATCTGCTCTTCCGTCGTACTGCTCACGAACGCGCTCGACGACGCCTGCAGCACCCGCACACGAATCTCGGACGATTCCGCGACGCGTCGCGCGCCCAGAAGCTCCTTCTCGTACTCGGCCCGCGCGCTCGCGTCGAAGATGGCGGTGTGAACGTCGCCCGCGTCGCCGCGAACCGTGGAATTCACGAGTACTGCCAGAGGGTTTCCGTCGGAACGCACCATGGTCATCGACACCTCGCGCACCTCGCCCTGCAGTGCGAGCACGGGCACGTGGCGGGTCTCGTAGAACAGCCTGCTGCCGGTGTCGAGGTGGTCAATGAGCCTCGACCCGACGAGACTATCGTGATCGGTGCCGAGCCACGCGATGATCGTGTCGTTGGCCTCGGTCACGAGGCCATCCGCCGTCGTGACGACGAGGCCGCACGGCGCCTGGCGGTACAGCTCTTCGAACGGAGCGACGAGCGTCATGACAGGTTCGTCCGGATTGCCGCAGCGAGCTCATCCGGACCAGAGAGGCTTGGCAGGTGACCGGTCGCCGCCAGGGTCACGAGGGTGCTGCCGGGAATGTGGTCGCACACATACTCGCCAACGCTCGACGGCGCGATCACGTCTTCGCTGCACTGGAGCACGACTCTGGGCACGGTGACGCGCGACAGGTCCTGTCGGTTGTCGGAGAGGAAGGTCACTCGCGCGAAGTGGCGCCCGATGGCGGGGCCCGTCGCGCAGAACAGGCCGGTAAGTTCTTCGCCGATCTCGGGGCGGTCGGGGTTGCCGGTGATGACCGGAGCCATGGTCGTGGACCAGCCAAGGTAGTTGGCGTCGAGCGAATCGAGCAGCTTGTCGATGTCGTCGCGGCTGAAGCCGCCCCTGTAGTCGCCCTGGTCGACGTAGCGCGGCGACGGCCCGACCAGGATGAGCTTCCCGAACCGGGAAGGATCGTGCACAGAGGCCAGCACACCCATCATGGCGCTTACCGAGTGGCCCACGAAGGTCACGTCGGTCAGGTCGAGCGCCTCGAGGATCTCGAGGATGTCGTCGGCGTAGCCGTGCAGCGAGTCATACTTGCCGCGGTCGTAGTCCGTCAGGTCGGAACCACCCGCGCCGACGTGGTCGAACAGCACGACCTTGTAGTTTTCGAGGAACCGGGGAGCAACGTGGCGCCAGATCTCCTGGCTGCACCCGAATCCGTGCGCGAACACGATCGCGCGGCCGACCGGATTGCCCGATACGTGCACGTTGTTTCGCGTCAATACCTCTGTCGTGGCAGGGGTCGTCATCACGAGCGTCTCCTGGAAGCTAGAAAAACTGCGAAAGAGGGGGGAGAGTCACGCGGTCAAGAACTCCTAGCGGGAGTATAAGTGTCTCGGCGCCAAAATTGTCGCTCTAGATTTCGGGGTTGCCAATGGCGTGCAATTGGTCCATGTATTTCCGAAAGACAGGCGTGTGAGCTCGATGGTTGGTGCAGATCGCCTCGTCAGTGACCTGTACGGAGCTGTGGAACGCGGCGAGATCGTGGCGCACTACCAACCCCAGATCGACCTCTCGACGAACCGGATCGTGGCCGCCGAGGCACTCGCGCGATGGAAGCACCCCGAACTCGGGCTGATTGCGCCCGGCGTATTCATCCCGATCGCGGAACAGACAGCCCTCATCCACTCGTTCGGTCGGTTCATGATCGAGCAGGTACTCCACACGGTCGCGGGGTGGCAGGCGCAGGGCATCGACCTCGAGGTTTCGGTGAATGTGTCGGCCAACCAACTCACGACCCTCGAGTTCTTCGACCTGCTCGATGCCGATCTCACCCGGCTCGACCTCGCGCCGGGCGTCGTCACGATCGAGATCACCGAGAGCTACCCCATTCTCGACACCCCCTCGATCGCGCTTCGCCTCGATGAACTACGCCAGCGCGGCCTCGGGATCTCGATCGACGACTACGGGGTCGGCTACTCGTCGCTGCAGCAACTCGAACGCATGCCGGCGACCGAGCTCAAGATCGACCAGAGTCTCGTGCAGGACGAGTCGGTGCAGTCGCTCGCCCTCATGACCGCCGTCGTGGAGCTCGCCCACTGGCGCGGCCTGCGTGTCGTCGCCGAGGGCGTCGAGACGCAGGAGCAGCTCGAACTGGTGCGCGAACTCGAGTGCGACCGCGCGCAGGGCTACCTTCTCGGTCGCCCGATGCCGCAGAACGAGCTCGAAGAGCTGCTCCGGGCTTAGGGCCTACAGCCCGTCGAACTCGTCCGAGGCCGACGGGCGCGACTCTTCGGCGTTCGAAGCGTCGGTGTCGCCACCGACGTCGATCTGTGTCCAGACGACAGGCATGCCCGGCGAGAACAGGATGTCGATGCCGGGGCCGGTGCGCAGCGGCGGGATGTTGACATAGCCGCCGCCCGCCTTGACCGCCTCGAGGATCTTGTTCTTCAGTTCGGTGACCGGCTCGGGCAGGAAGTAGTCGCGGCCATCGACGCTCAGCCTGTTTACAATCGCCATGTCGGCAAGGTTACATTCAGGATGTCGACCAAGTGCAACACTTGACATCCCTCACCCCCCGAAGGAAGCACAATGGGCCAGCTGCTGTACGGATCTCCCGCTGAGACGTTCGACATCGACGACCGCACCCTCGCCCACATCGAGGTCGTCACGCTCGCCAAGCTGCGCCGCAACGAGAGTTTCGCCATCTCGCTCGATCGTCCTGAGGGCGGCCGCTCCACGATCTGGATCGGCACGAACGTGACTCTTCAGTTCCGCTTCCAGGTCGGCCGCCAGGAGATCAACCGCGCGTGGCTCGACCAGCTCATCGATTCAGCGAACACCCCGGGCGGGCTGCGCATCGAGCCCGAGCCCGCAGCCGCGGACTAACTCCGCGCGGGCAGCGTGTAGTTGTAGACGCCGGGATGCACCGGCTCGACCTCGACCGAACCCTCCTGGTCATCGGGCGATCGTCCCTCGACCGGTCCGCTGCGCACTCCGTGATTCGTGAACGAGCCGTAGTTCGTCACCGGACCGGCCAGGCGCCCTCCCGCCTCCACGACGAGGGTTCCCGCGATGCGGATGTCGACCTTGCCGACGAGGTCGCCCGACACGGTCGCCGTCGCCAGGCTGCAGATCTCGACCGGGCCGTGCAGCGCTCCGGTGATCTGGAGCGTTCCGCCGCCCTCGACGACCACGGCGCCGTTGTGAGCTCCACCCACGACGAGGGTTCCGCCGTCGGCCACAGTGACGGAGCCGGATGACTCGCCCGCGAGGGTCGTGTATTCCGTGACGGTCGTGTCCATGTCTCGATCCTAGGAGGGCAGATCTGACCTGCGTCACCCCTTGCGTCGGCGGTCGAACGTGGTCCGGACTAGCGCGCCGCGCGTGACCGCACAACCCCCGACATCGATACCCGGGCTGTGCCTACCATGGGTTTCACCATGCACCCCACCATGCCCGCCCCGACAGCCCACGACATCCGCCTCGACCTCATCTCGGTGAGCGAGTGGCGTGTCTGCGATCGACGGTTTCCGCAGAGCGACTCCCGCACGGTGATCGGCTTTATCGAGCGCCGCGAGTTCGAGTACGAGGTGATCTCCGTGCTCACCCCCGGCCCCGTACGCAGCTTTGGCTCGCTCGCGTCGGCCACCCTGTCGTTCTCGACCGAGTAGACGGTGGCAGAGAACCGAGTGGTCGAGAGCTGGCCAGGAACGCCCTACCCCCTGGGCGCTACGTTCGACGGAAGTGGCACCAACTTCGCGCTGTTCAGTGAGATCGCCGAGAGGGTCGAGCTGTGCCTGTTCGATGACGACGGCATCGAGACGCGCGTGACGCTCGCCGAGGCGGACGCCTTCGTGTGGCACGCGTACCTTCCAGGCATCCAGGCCGGGCAGCGGTACGGATATCGCGTGCACGGGTCGTACGACCCGGAGAAGGGCGAGCGCGCAAACGCCAACAAGCTCCTGCTCGACCCGTACGCGAAAGCGACCTGCGGGGAGATCGACTGGGACCAGTCGCTGTTCGCGTACACCTTCGGGGACCCGGATTCCCGCAACGACGACGATTCGGCAGCACACATGATGAAGGGAGTCGTCACGAACCCCTTCTTCGACTGGTCGGGTGACCTGAGCCCTCGCATTCCCTACGCGGACAGCGTCATCTACGAGGCACACGTCAGGGGCCTCACGAAGCTGCACCCGGACGTGCCCGAGGAACAGCGCGGAACCTACGCGGGAGTCGCGCATCCCTCGGTCGTCTCCCACCTCAGAATGCTCGGCGTCACCGCGATCGAACTCATGCCCGTTCACCAGTTCGTCAACGACTCGACCCTTCAGGAGAAGGGGCTCTCGAACTACTGGGGCTACAACACCATCAGCTTCTTCGCCCCGCACGCGCAGTACTCGGCAACGGGCGACCGCGGCCAGCAGGTGCAGGAGTTCAAGAGCATGGTTCGTTCGCTGCACGAGGCAGGCATCGAGGTGATTCTCGACGTGGTCTACAACCACACGGCCGAGGGCAACCACCTGGGCCCGACGCTCTCGTTCAGAGGAATCGACAACGCCGCGTACTACCGCCTCATGGAGGACGACGAGGCGCACTACATGGATTACACGGGCACGGGCAACTCGCTCAACGTGCGCCACCCGCACTCACTTCAGCTCATCATGGACTCGCTGCGGTACTGGGTGACCGAGATGCACGTCGATGGATTCCGCTTCGACCTCGCCGCGACTCTCGCGCGCGAGTTCTTCGACGTCGACAAGCTCTCGACATTCTTCGAGCTGGTGCAGCAGGATCCGATCGTGTCGCAGGTGAAGCTCATCGCCGAGCCGTGGGACATCGGCCCGGGCGGGTACCAGGTGGGCAACTTCCCGGCACTGTGGACCGAATGGAATGGGCAGTACCGCGACACAGTCCGCGACTTCTGGCGAGGGGAGCCCGCGACGATGGGCGAGTTCGCGAGCCGGTTGAGCGGGTCGCCCGAACTGTATGAGGCGTCGGGGCGTCGGCCAGTGGCATCCATCAACTTCGTCACCGCCCACGATGGCTTCACGCTGCGCGACCTCGTGTCGTACAACGACAAGCACAACGACGCGAACGGTGAGGGCAACAACGACGGCGAATCGCACAACAGGTCGTGGAACGGTGGCGCCGAGGGCGTGACCGACGACCCCGCGATCATTGCGCTGCGGGCGCGGCAGCAGCGCAACTTCCTCACCACGCTCTTCGTCTCGCAGGGAGTGCCGATGGTGCTGCACGGCGACGAAATGGGTCGCACGACGGGCGGGAACAACAACACATACGCGCAGGATTCCGAACTCAGCTGGATCGACTGGGCAGCCGCCGATGCGAACCTGACCGAGTTCACCGCCATGCTCGCTCGTCTGCGCGCCGAGCATCCGGTGTTCCGCCGCACCCGCTTCTTCAACGGGCGACCCGTGACCCGAGGCGAGGGCGAGCCGCTTCCCGACGTGCAGTGGCTGTCGACGGATGCCACGGCCATGACCGATTCCGACTGGGACACCGGTTTCGTGAAGTCGGTCGGCGTGTTCCTGAATGGCGCCGGAATCCGGGCGCGCGATCGCCGGGGCCAGCCCATCACCGACGTGAACTTCCTGCTGTACTTCAACGCCTCGGCGGACGCGGTGCAGTATCAACTGCCGGCCGAGGAGTACGGCGCGAACTGGGAGCTCGTCGTCGACACCGCGAACGAGCCGCACCCGCCCGAGGGCTATGCGGCAGCACAGTCGATCGAGGTCGGTGGCCGCTCAGTGATCGTCATGCGAGCAGCGTGACAGTCCCGGTCTCCACCTACCGCGTGCAGGTCAGGGCAGCCTTCGACTTGTACGCGACCGCGGGCATCGTCGACTACCTGCACGACCTCGGCGTCGACTGGATCTACCTCTCCCCACTTCTCACGGCCGAGGAGGGCTCCGACCACGGCTATGACGTCGTTGATCACTCGCGCATCGACGAGACGCGCGGTGGGCCCGCGGGGCTCGCGGCACTCTCGGCTGCGGCCCGGGCTAAGGGCATGGGCGTGCTCGTCGACATCGTGCCCAACCACGTGGGCGTGCAGACTCCCGCCTCGAACGCGTGGTGGTGGGATGTGTTGCTGCGGGGCCAGGAGTCGATCTACGCCGAGGCGTTCGACATCGACTGGGCGTTCAGCGATCGGCTGCGCATCCCGGCGCTCGGCGATGATGCGACTCTGACGATCGTGGACGACGAACTCGACTACTTCGGGCTGCGGTTCCCGGTCGCGCCTGGCACTCTCGGCGGGACCGCCGCCGAGGTCCACGACCGGCAGCACTACGAACTCGTCGACTGGCGACGCGCCGATGCCGAGCTCAACTACCGGCGATTCTTCGCGGTGAACTCGCTCGCGGGTATCCGAGTCGAGGTGCCGTGGGTGTTCGAGGAGTCGCACGTCGAGATCGTCCGCTGGCTGCGCGAGGGGCTTGTCGACGGCCTGCGTGTAGACCACCCCGACGGCCTGCTCGACCCCGGGGGTTACCTCGATGAACTCGCGACCGCGACGGACTCCGCATACGTGCTCGTCGAGAAGATTCTCGAGGGCGACGAACGGATGCCAGCCCACTGGCAGGCCGCTGGCACGACCGGCTACGACGCCCTCGGCGATATCGACCGCGTTCTCGTCGATCCCCGTGGCCGAGCGCGGCTCGACCGCCTCGAGGATAACCTGCACGACGACGAGGACGCCCCCGCGTGGGCCGACCTCATCCACGACACCAGGCGCGGCATCGCGGACGGCATCCTGCGCTCCGAGATCCTGCGCATCGCGCGGCTCGTGCCCGGTGTCGTCCAGGCGGACGACGCCATCGCCGAGCTCACCGCGTGCTTCCCGGTGTACCGCAGCTACCTCCCCTACGGTGCAGAACACCTCGAGACCGCCGCCGCGGATGCCACCCGCCGCCGCCCCGACCTCGCCGGGACGCTCGACGCGCTCCTGCCGCTCCTGCTCGACCCCGCGCATCCGGCCGCACAACGCCTGCAGCAGACGACCGGAATGGTCATGGCCAAGGGCGTCGAAGACACCGCGTTCTACAGATACTCGCGCCTCGCCTCGCTCACGGAGGTGGGCGGCGACCCCGCCGAGTTCTCGATCCCGCTCGACGAGTTCCACGCGCGGCAGGAGACCCGGCACGCGGTATTCCCGGCCTCGCTCACGACGCTGAGCACGCACGACACCAAGCGCGGCGAAGACGTGCGCGCCCGCATCGACGTGCTCTCCGAGCTGCCAGATGTCTGGCGCGCGACCCTGGGTCGTCTGCGATCGTTGGCGCCGCTCGGCGACGGCCCGCTCGAGAACGTGCTGTGGGAGACCTTCGTGGGGGCGTGGCCTGCCTCCCGTGCGCGACTGCACGCCTACGCGGAGAAGGCTGCGCGCGAAGCCGGCAACTCGACGGGCTGGGCGGCACCCAACGAGCAGTTCGAGCGCCGGATGCACGCCGTGATCGACGGCGTCTTCGACGAGCCGATCCTCGCCAAGGAGCTCGAGGCCATCGTCGACCGCATCTCCGGCCCCGGCTGGTCGAACTCGCTCGCCGCGAAACTCATCCAGCTCACGGCACCCGGCGTTCCGGACGTCTACCAGGGCAGCGAACTGTGGGAGGACTCCCTCGTCGACCCCGACAATCGCAGGGCCGTCGACTTCGACGTGCGCCGGCTGTTCCTCGAAGCGATCGACGAAGGAGCACACCCGCCGATCGACGGCACGGGCGCTGCCAAACTCCTTGTGACCGCGACGGCACTGCGCCTGCGCCGTGACCGACCCGACCTCTTCACGCGGTACACCGCGCTCGCGGCGCTCGGCGAGGCTGCAGACCACCTCGTCGCGTTCGATCGCGGCGGGGCTGTGACGCTCGCGACCCGCCTGCCTGTCGGCCTCGAGGCCCGCGGGGGCTGGGGCGACACGGTTGTACTGCTCCCCCAGCGCCCCGTCGTCGACGTGATCACCGGCCGGGAGTACGACGGCGGCGAGCTGCTCATCGCCGATCTCTTCGTGCGCTACCCCGTCGCGCTGCTGAAGTCATGACCTTCGAGGTCTGGGCGCCCCTCGCCGACTCGGTCGCACTCCAGCTCGACGGTGTCGGCTACCCGATGACGGAGCACGACGGATGGTGGTCGGCGAACGTCGACTGGCGTCCGGATGCCGACTACGGATACCTGCTCGATGGCGAAGACACTCCCGTGCCCGACCCGCGCTCCCCCCGCCAGCCGTCGGGGGTGCACGGTCTCTCGCGCACGTTCGACCCCGCAGAATACTCCTGGCGCGCCCAGTGGACCGGCCGCGAGCTCGATGGCGGAGTGATCTACGAACTGCACGTCGGCACGTTCACCCCCACCGGAACCCTCGACTCCGCGATCGAGCGCCTCGACCATCTCGTCGCGCTCGGCATCGACTTCGTCGAGCTGCTACCGGTCAACGGGTTCAACGGCACGCACAACTGGGGGTACGACGGTGTGCTCTGGTACGCAGTCCATGAGGGCTACGGCGGTCCCGCCGCTTACCAGCGCTTCGTCGATGCCTGCCACGAGCGCGGTCTCGCGGTCATCCAGGACGTCGTCTACAACCACCTGGGCCCGAGCGGCAACTACCTGCCCAAGTTCGGCCCGTACTTCGTCGAGGGCCACGCGAACACGTGGGGCGACACGATCGACCTCTCCTCCCCCGAGGTGCGCGAGTACATCCTCGGTAACTCCCTCATGTGGTTACGCGACTACGGGGTCGACGGGCTGCGGCTCGACGCCGTACACGCCCTCGTCGACACGAGCGAGCCGCACCTGCTGAAGGAACTCGCCGAGCGCACGGATGCCCTCGCCGACGAACTCGGAAGACCCCTCACTCTCATCGCCGAGTCCGACCTGAACGACCCGCTGCTCATCACGCCGCGCATCGAGGGCGGCTACGGCCTCACCGCCCAGTGGAGCGACGACTACCACCACGCCGCACACGTCGCCCTGAGCGGAGAGACCGCGAGCTACTACGCCGACTTCGACTCGCTCGCCGCGCTCGGCAAGGTCATGACGAAGGGCTTCTTCCACGACGGAACGTACTCGAGCTTCCGCGGGCGGGAGCACGGCGTGCCGATCGACACCGCGAGCATGCCCACCTGGCGGCTCGTGACCTTCACGCAGGACCACGACCAGATCGGCAACCGCGCGATCGGCGACCGCCTGAGCGCGGGCCTCGACGACGGCCATCTCGCGATCGAGGCAGTGCTCACGCTGCTCGGCCCGTTCACCCCGATGATCTTCATGGGCGAGGAGTGGGGAGCGTCCACGCCGTGGCAGTTCTTCACCTCGCACCCCGAACCCGCCCTCGGCCGGGCCACGGCGGAGGGCCGCGTCGCGGAGTTCGCGCGCATGGGGTGGGACGCGGCATCCGTGCCCGACCCGCAGGACCGGGCCACCTTCGAGCGCTCGAGGCTCGACTGGGCCGAGCTTGCCGAGCCGCGGCATCACAAGCTGCTCGAGCTTTACCACGAACTGATCGCGCTGCGCCGCCGGATGCCCGCCCTCACCGACCCGCGCTTCGCGACGGTCTCGTGCGGGTGGGACGAGGAGCAGCGCTGGTTCCGTCTCGACCGGGAGGGCGTGAGCGTCGTCATCAACTTCTCGGACCAGCCCCGCACCGTGCCCGCCCACGGCGGAATCATTCTCGCGACGGGAGACGCCGCGGCCGACGGCACGACCGTCAACCTCGCCGCGGCGAGCGCCGTGGTGCTGTGTGGCTGACGTCGCGCGAACCTGCCCCGTGTCGACGAGAACGCGTCCGTGGCACTCGCGATGGACGGCTACGGCTACGGCTACGGCTACGGCTACGGCTGGTTTATGGTGGAACCATGAAGTTCCTCGCGGTCATCGCCGTCCTAGGCCAGCTGGCCCTCGCCGCGATCGCCGTCGCGATCACGCTCACCGCCCTCACGCTGCTCGCGAGCCTCGCGTATCCGCCGCTGCTGTCGTTCCTGCACTGATCCCCGCTCGCCTTTCATCATTCAGGAAGGCGCGCTAGGGCGTAGCGACCTGGAACGTGTTGCACGCGTCGGGGCCGCCCTTGTAGCCGATCAGGAACCACTTCTGGCGTGACTCACTCGAGCCGTGCGTCCACGTCTCCGGGGTCACCTGGCCCTGGGTCGACGATTGAATGCGGTCGTCACCGACGGCGGATGCCGCGCTCAGCGCGTTCTGGATCTGCGCGTCCGTCACGGTCGCGAGGAACGGCACGCCGTCCGCGTCGGTGATGGTCGGCGCCGCACCCACCCACGCGCCCGCGAAGCAGTCGGCCTGCAGTTCGAGGCGTACGGAGTCTGAGGCCGGGCCCGTGTCTGACAGGTCGAGGCCGTTCATGATTCCGGTGATGTTCTGGATGTGGTGGCCCCACTCGTGGGCAACTACGTACATCTCGGCGAGCGGGCCGGCAGTGGCTCCGAACCGCGAGGTCAGCTCGTCGTAGAAGGCGGTGTCGACGTAGATGGTTTCATCGGAGGGGCAGTAGAACGGACCGGTGGCACTCGAGGCGCCGCCGCATCCGGTGTTCGTCGAATCGGTGAAGAGCACGATGTTCGTGGAGCGGTAGGTCGCGCCGAGCTTCGGCAGCTCTGCAGCCCAGTACGTGTCGAGCGAGTCGGAAGCGCCGCCCATGAGGCAGTCGATGCTCGAGTTGGCCTGGCTGCCCGTGTCGCACTGGCTGATCGGCTGGCCCTGCTCGTCCGTGCCCGTTCCCGTGCCGCCCGCGAGGCCCGTGAGGTCAACGCCCAGCAGCTGCGAGACGATGAACAGCCCGATGACGAGGAGTCCGCCACCGCCACCGACCGCGATCCCGGTGTTGCGTCCGCGGCGAGAGACCCGGCTCGAGTCGAGCTTCGCGTTGTCGTTGAACGTCATAGGGTCAACGTTACTGGCGCGCGTTGTCAAGGAGATCACTCTTGACGGAGGAACGGTATCGGTCGCGAGGGCCTCGCGGAGTGACGAGAGTCGCGCATATGTGCGCGGCTCTCGTCGGTGTGGGAGGCCCTCGCGTTGCTAGTGGCGGCCGTCCCGGCGGAAGGCGCGGCGGATCCGGCGGCGGAAGACCCGCCGCACCTTCTCATACGCGGTCGCGGCGGGCGGCTCGTTGTACTCGTCGGCGAACTCCTGGCCGCTCATCCGCTGGATCGCTTCCATGATGTCGTCAGTGACCTCGCGCCGCGCGTTCCCCGATGTGGCGGCGCCCGAGACCGCGACGGGGATGCCGAACTCCACGGTCACGCGCGCGAGCCGGACGCGCTTGGAGCCGGGCGACTGGATGTTTTCGGTTCCGGTGAGGGCCACAGGGATGACCGTCGCGCCGGACGTGAGGGCGAGCCAGGCGACTCCCGTGCGGCCACGGTAGAGCCGGCCATCCCGCGATCGCGTGCCCTCGGGATAGATCGCGAAGGCGCCGCCGCGCTCGAGCACGGCGAGACCGCTGTTGAGGGCATCTTGCGCCGCCTGCCCCGCTGAACGCTCGACAGGGATCGCCCCGATGCCGGTGAAGAACAACCGCGACACGAGGCCTTTGAGGCCCGTGCCGGTGAAGTACTCGGATTTCGCGAGGAAGGACACCGAGCGCGGGGCCACGAGCGTGATCACCACGCTGTCGATGAACGACAGGTGATTGCTCGCGATGAGCACGGCACCGGTGCGCGGCACGTTCGGCTTGCCGATGATCCGTGGACGGAACAGCAGCCGCGCCACCGGGGCGAGGAATGCCCGCGCGAAGAACTTGATCATCGCATCAAGACTAACTACTTCGCTTCGACAGCCTTGGCATGCTTCTCGTCGAGGGGAGCGGTGCCGGCGTCGCGCAGTCCGCGGTAGTAGAGCATCGCCTCATCCTGTCGCTCCTTCTCGCGACCGAGCGCGATGGGGGCTCCGATGTGCTCTGGCGTGAACTCGAACGCGGCGACGAGAGGCAGGGCGTGCTCGCGCAGACGCGGCAGCAGGCGGTCGTCGATGTACGCGGTGATCGCCTGCGCGCGCTGGGTCGAGATGCGGCCGTGGATGAGGTACCACGCAGCGTTCTTCTCGATCAACCCGAGGCCGAACAGGTCGCGCAGCCACGTCAGCACCTGCTTGGTGCCCTCGTCTTCGATCGCCTCGACGCCGTCGGTGAATGCCTCCCACTGCAGCAGTTCGCCGTGCGCACGGGCAGCTTCGATGAGCGCGTTCTGGTTGCTGTTGAACAGCTGCGCCGCCTCCATCTTGGGGAGCTTGCTCGCGTTCTTGAGGCGTCCGGCGATCTCGGCGACCATCGTCTGCACGCGGTCGGTGAGCAGCTGACGCTGCGAATCGGTATCGCGCACATACCCGACCGAACGCGCTGTCGAACCGAAATCGACAACGCTCTGCGCGAGGCGACGAAGGCCCGTGCGGTTGATCGCTGCCTCGTTCACCTGCTCGGCGACGTACTGGGCCATCGCGCCGGCGTCCGCGTGGGCGAACTTGCGGCTGTAGTCGGTGAGCAGGCGCTTGGCGACGAGCTGCAGGAGCACGTTGTTGTCGCCCTCGAACGTCGCGTAGATGTCGAGGTCGGCGCGGAGCGACGTGAGGCGGTTCTCGACGAGGAATCCGGATCCACCGCAGGCTTCGCGCGCCTCCTGCAGGATGTCGAGCGCAGCCCAGGTGCTGAGCGGCTTGAGCGCGGCCGCGAGGGTCTCGAGATCCTGGCGGTCGGCGTCCGTGTCGTGCGCCCCGCTGAACACGTCGTCAAACTTGGTGAGGAACACCTCGTGCGCGAACGACATCGCGTAGGTTGTCGCGAGGCGCGGCAGCAGTCGGCGCTGGTGGCGCTGGTAGTCGAGGATGACCTCCTCCTCGGTCTCGCTCGCCGCCGTGAACTGGCGGCGCTGTGACCCGTAGGAGATCGCGATCGTGAGGGCGAGCTTGCTCGCGACGGTCGCCGCGCCGTCGAGGGAGACGCGGCCCTGCACGAGAGTTCCCAGCATCGTGAAGAAGCGGCGACCCGGGCTCGCGATCGGCGAGCTGTATGTGCCGTCCTCGGCGACGTCGCCATAGCGGTTGAGCAGGTTCACGCGCGGAACCCGCACGTCGGTGAAGTGCAGTCGACCGTTGTCAATCCCGTTGAGACCACCCTTGAGGCCGTCGTCCTCGCCACCGATGCCGGGAAGGAACCCGTTGTCGTCGCGGATCGGGACGTAGAACGCGTGAACCCCGTGGTTGACGCCCTGCGTAGTGAGCTGCGCGAACACGACTGCCGCGCGGCCGTCGACCGCCGCGTTGCCGAGGTAGTCCTTCCACGCCGCGCGGAACGGAGTAGTCAACACGAACTCGCCGCTGTCCACGTTGTAGGTCGCTGTGGTTCCAATTGCCGAGACGTCTGAGCCATGGCCGGTCTCCGTCATAGCGAATGCACCGGGGATGTCGAGGCTCAGGATCCCCGGAAGAAACTCCTTGTGGTGCCGCTCCGTGCCCAGGTGCATGACCGCGGCGCCGAAGAGGCCCCACTGCACGCCGGACTTGATCTGCAGCGACGGATCAGCGAGCACGAGCTCCTCGAAGCCAGCGATGTTGCCGCCGTGGTTCTCCTCGCCGCCCACCGACTTCGGGAAGGCGCGGTGCACTGCGCCTTCGGCGACGAGCAGGTGAAGCTGCCCCATCACACGCGCGCGGTGCTCCTCGAGAGAAAGGCCTTCGATGCGCTTGATCTCCGGCTTGGCCGCGAGGGCACGGGCTGTGCGACGGATGTCGCGCCACTGTCCCATGAGGTGTTCCCCTAGCGCGGCGACATCAACGACGGGCGCGGAAGGGCGGGGGAACGGGCTTGCGGCCTTGCGGTCAGTGAGCTGGCTCATGCTGTCACCGTACGTCGGCCACAAAGAATGGGCCAGTTCTCGGTAGACCTGCTACGAAAACCACTCAGTGCCGGGCCCCGCCGCTTGGCGGGACCCGACAACCGGAGCGTCTCAGTCGAGCAGGGACTTCATCTGGTTCGCGATCAGCAGGGTCGCCCGGCGAGGCGAGAGACGTGCGAAGCGATCCATGAAGCGCGCATCCCCACCGATGGTCGCCCGGTACGTGCCCTTCTCCATCGCCTCGATGATCTGACGCCCGGCATCCTGCGGCGTCGTCACCTTGCGCTGCTTGCCGTGGCCCGAGGCTGCGGCAGCGGCCTCCATCTTCGTCGTGTCGACCCCAGAGTTCTTCGTGATGTTCGTGCCCACGCCGCCCGGGAAGATCACTGACACCTTCAGGGGTGTTCCCTGCGTTTCCGCGAAGAGCGCCTCGGTGAACAGCTTCACTGCCGCCTTGCTCGCGCCGTAGGCCGCCTGGCCGGGAACGGGGAGGAACCCGCCCATGCTCGACACGTTCAGGAGACCCGACTCGGGCCGCGCAAGCAGGTGCGGCAGGAACGCCTTCGACATATTCACCACACCCCAGAAGTTCACGTTCATCACTCGTTCGATCACGTCGAAGTCGAGCTCGACGATCTTCACGAACGGCTGGATGATCCCGGCCACGTTGAAGAGACCGTCTACTTGCCCGTGCGCCTTGACCACGGCGTCCGGCAGGGCGAGTACAGCGGCACGATCCGCGACGTTGAGGGCATGCGTGGTGAGCCGACCCTCGGCGGCGCCCGCGAGCGACACCGTCTCGGCGAGGCCTGCCTCGCTCAGGTCGACGACGGCGACACGAGCACCACGCGCGATGAGCTGGAGCACGACCTCGCGACCCATTCCGTTGCCGCCTCCGGTGACGACGAAGACCTTGTTGGCGATCTGCATGATGGAGCCTCTCTCTCGGGTAGCGGACACCATTGTCCGGTTCTCCTCAAGTATGGCATTCAGTCCAGCCGGATGCCCATCAACTGCCAGCCCCGTCGCACGAGACCCGCGCGGTCCTCCGCAAGCGCGACAGACGCCCCGCCCGCAACGAGCTGGATCGCGACCATGACGTCCGCAACGGTGAGTTCCGCCGGAATCGTTCCGGAGCGCCGCCCCTCCTCGATCGTGCTCTCCACGATCCCGACAATGCGTGCGCCGAGCAGGGACGCGTGGGGGTCATCCGGGTGCTGGGCGATGAGCTCGATGAACGCCGCCGACGCGCTCGCCTGCTCGGAGATCATCGTGAGCACATCCGCGAGAGTTCCGCCGCGCGCGATGGCCTCCTCGATCTGGCCCAGATTGTCATCGAACGCCACGAACGCGAGCGACTGGCGCGTCGGGAAGTTGCGGTACAAGCTGCCCTGGCCGACCCCGGCGCGCTTCGCTATCGCGTTGAGCGGGGCGTCGAGCCCCTGCTCCGCGAACACCTCGCCTGCTGCCCGGATGATCGCGGCACGGTTCTCGGCTGCGGCGGCGGGGCCGCGGTTGGTGCGGGGACTCGTGCTCACCCGGTGCAGTCTACGACTGCACGGATCAGACGCCCGCCGGGACCAGGATGCTCGTGATGACGGTGCTCGGGTCGTCCGCGAAGATCGCGAAGATCGCGAAGATCGCGAAGATCGCGACACAGTAGCCGCTCTGGCCGGGGATGGCGATGAGGAGGCGGGATCCGACGCGCCGCGCATAGCTCGCGTATGCGGCTTCGAGGGAGGGGGCATCCGCACCCACCTGGATTCCATCGACAGTCGACACGGGGATGCCCCGCACCGATTGCACCTCGAGGCCGAGGCGGTATGTCCACCCCGCGCTCCCGTCGGACGGCGGGCCCAGCACCCGCAGGCCCTCGAAGTCGAATTAACTGGTGGAACGTTGTCGGAGTTGGGGGTGCCCTCGGTGGTCATGGGCTGCGGCGCAAACCCCAGCGCGTCCGTGAGGGCCGCGATCGCGGCATCCTGCGGCTGCAAGTAGTCGAGATAGGCGAGCGTCGAACCGTCGGTGCCGACGAGGGTCATGCCGTCGGAGGTTGCCGTGATGGCGGCGAGCGCGATCTTCGGCGCGGACGTCGGCGTTGGAGCGTTCGACGGATCACGCGGTCATCCTAGGGACGCTTGACCACGCTCCGAAGGTAGGGAACGGCGTAACCTACGGCGCCGCGATCCGGTACAGCACGTGCTTGCGCACCGGATCCCCTACCGGCACGCTGGGGTGCTCGAAGTCGCCGTCCTCGTCTCGGATCATCCCGATGCGCTCCATCACAGCGCGAGAGCGGACGTTGAGCACCGTCGTAAAGGAGATGATCTCGGGCAGACTGAGCTGCTCGAAGCCGTAGTCGATGGCCGCCCGCGCCGCCTCGGTCGCGTAGCCGTGCCCCCAGGCCGAGGTCGCGAACCGCCAGCCGATCTCGACCCCGTCACGGAAGCCCGGTGCCGCCAGGCCTGTGAACCCGAGGAACTCGCCGTCGGCCTCGACAGCCCACTGGCCCCACCCGCGCTCGTCGATGCCGGAGCTGATGCGGTCGAACGCTGCGTCGGACTCCTCGCGTGTGAGCACCGAGGGGAAGAACTCGCGCACGCGCGGGTCGGCGTTCATCGCTGCCCACGGCTCGCGGTCGCTCTCCTGCCACTGCCTCAGCAGCAAGCGCTCAGTGCGGATCACGCGGCCGCCACCACCACTTCGAGCAGGGCATCCCCGTACTGTTCGAGCTTCTTCTCGCCCACGCCCGTGATCTCGCCGAGTTCTTCGAGGGACGATGGCCGCGTGACGGCGATGCCGCGCAGGGTTGCGTCGCCGAAGACGATGTACGCAGGCACGCCCTGGGACTGCGCCTCCCCCGAGCGCCACACCCGCAGTGCCTCGAACAACGGGAGCGCGACCTCGGGCAACTGCGCGGCCACCGCCTTCTTCGCCGCCTTGGACCGCTTGGGCGCCTCGCGCCGCAGCAGCACCGTGCGCGAACCCGACAGCACCGTCGACGAGGCGTCGGTGATCGCGAGGATGCCGTACTCGCCCTCCACGGCGAGCAGCCCCTGGGCGAGCAGCTGGCGCACGACGCCCCGCCACTCCTGGTCGGACACGTCGTGCCCGATGCCCCACGTCGCGAGCGCATCGTGCCCGTGCTGGCTCACGCGCGGAGTCTGCTTGCCCACGAGGATGTCGATCAGGTGCCCAGCACCGAACCGCTGGTCGCGCTCGCGCTGCAGGCGCACGATCGTGGAGAGCAGTTTCTGGGCGGGTACTGTGCCGTCCCACGTCTCGGGCGGATTCAGGCACGTGTCGCAGTTGCCGCACGCCTCAGAGACCTGCCCGAAGTAGGCGAGGAGCTGCACACGACGGCACGAGACCGTCTCGCACAGGGCGAGCATGGCATCGAGGTGCGCACCCATGCGGCGACGGTGCGCGAGGTCGCCCTCGGACTGGTCGATCATGCGGCGCTGCTGCACGACGTCCTGCAGCCCGTACGCGAGCCATGCGGTCGCGGGGAGCCCGTCACGACCGGCGCGACCGGTCTCCTGGTAGTAGCCCTCGACGCTCTTCGGCAGGTCGAGATGGGCGACGAAGCGCACGTCGGGCTTGTCGATGCCCATGCCGAACGCGATAGTGGCGACCATGATCATGCCGTCTTCGCGCAGGAAGCGGCTCTGGTTGGACGCGCGCACCGACGAGTCGAGACCAGCGTGGTACGGGAGCGCCTGGATGCCGTTCTCCATGAGGAAGTCTGCGGTCTTCTCGACCGACGCCCGCGACAGGCAGTAGACGATGCCCGCGTCGCCCGCGTGCTCGGTGCGCAGCAGGCTGAGGAGCTGCTGCAGCGGCTGCGCCTTGCCCTCGATGCGGTACTGGATGTTGGGTCGGTCGAAGCTCGAGACGAACTGGCTGGCGCCCGTGAGGTCGAGCCTCTGCGCGATCTCGCGCCGGGTCTGGTCGGTCGCGGTCGCGGTGAGCGCGATGCGGGGAACGCTCGGCCAGCGCTCGTGCAGCACCGAGAGCTGCAGGTACTCCGGGCGGAAGTCGTGACCCCACTGCGACACGCAGTGCGCCTCGTCGATCGCGAAGAGCGCGATCGTGCCCCGGTCGAGCAGCCCAGCCGCGGATCGCAGGCGCTCCGGTGCGAGGTAGAGCAGGTCGAGCTCGCCCGCGAGGAATGCCGCCTCGACGCGAGCGCGCTCGTCGGCGGACTGCGTCGAGTTGAGGAACGCCGCGCGCGCCCCGACTGCGGAGAGGGCATCAACCTGGTCTTGCATCAGGGCGATGAGCGGCGAGATGACGACGCCCGTGCCCTCGCGGATGAGCGCGGGAATCTGGTAGCACAGCGACTTGCCGCCGCCCGTGGGCATGAGCACGAGTGCGTCGCCGCCGTCGATGACGGTCTGGATGATGTCGGCCTGCTGGCCGCGGAACGAGGAGTACCCGAACGTCTTTTCCAGTACAGAAAGGGCGGGGGTCATGGGTTAACAGTAGGCGGGAGGGCCGACGTGTCGCCGACCCTCCCGCTCAACTGTGGATCAGAACCTGATTACGATGTTCGGCCAGCTGACCGATCCCGCGAGCTGGTCGTTGCCGAGGTAGCGCGCCGTCAGCAGATGGATGCCCCGGTCAAGCCCCGTGACCGGCACCGTCACCTTGCCGTCGACGCCGAGCTGCACTGTGGTGAGCTTGCGGCTGCCGTCGTAGATCGCGACCTCGCCGGTCGGAACCGCTCCGCCCGCGCCGGTGACCGTCACGCGGTAGTCGAGCGACTGGTTGCCGAACACGATCACCCTGCTCGCGGAAGCCGACGTCGAGCTCGACGCCTTGCGCACCTCCACCGGATCGGATGTTGCCACGCCGTTCGCGAAGCCCTCCTTGCTGGCGGTGACTGTCACCGTGATCTCGGCTCCGGCATCCGCCGCGACGACCTTGTAGGTCGCGGCCGTGGCGCCCTCGATGGCCACGCCGCCCCGGTTCCACTGGAATGCGAGGGTCGGGTCGTCGACACTCCACGTGCCGCCGTCGGTGCGCAGTGTGCCGCCGATCCGGGCCTGCCCGGTGATGACCGGAGCTGTGACGTTCTCGATCGCCTCCTCGCTGGAGATAATCTCGATCGGCACGTCGATCGTCGTCCCGGTCTCCGGCACGGTCACCGTGAGCACGAGGGTTCCCGCGGGCGTGCCCTCCGGGATGGCGATCGACACGGATGCCCGCCCGACCTCATCCGTGGTGTCGGCGATCGCGGGGTCGATCACCGCTTCGCCGAGCGACGTGTCACCGACGCTCACGACCGCAGTGCCCGCGTTGGGCTCGCCGTTGCTGAACAGCAGGGACGAGAGCCCCAGCGTCACTGTGTCGCCGCTGCGGTAGCCGTCGGCATCCGGTGCCGAGAGCGAGACGCCCACCGCGCGCTGCGCGTAGTCGGGGCTAGCTACCGGGTTCGCCTTGAAGTAGTCGACCATGCTCTGCAGGTCGACCTTGCCCGAGTCGGCCTTGTTCGTGCCCTGGGCAAGGGTGAGGAAGTTGTCCCCGCCCGCCGCCAAGAACGAGTTGACGGTCACCGTGTAGCTCGCGGCCGCGTCGATGGGCTCACCGTCGAGGTAGATCGCATCGATCCGATCTCCCGCCGGGCCTGCCGGGTCGTAGGTGTACTCGAACCCTGCGGAGACGCCGAGCTTGAGGAACGGCCGGCTGGCTCCCGCGGGCTGCCACTGCTCCTCGAGCACCTGCTTGAGCTGGGCCCCGGTGAGGTCGAGCGTCACGAGGGTGTTGGCGAAGGGCTGCACAGCGGCGGCCTCCGCGAACGTGACGTTGCCGCCCGGATCCGCGGCCCCCGTGCCAGTGAACTTCAGGTCGGCTCGGAGGCCGCCCGGGTTCATGAGGGCGAGCTGGGAGCCGGCATCCTGCGTAGCCCACAGCTGCACGTCAGCAACGAAGTTGCCGAGCGTGGACTCGCCGCCCCGGTTCTCCGAGCCGGCAGCGGTCTGCTTCGCACGGTTGAAGTCCGCGGTGATCTCCCCGACCTTGACGGCACCGAGCTCCTTGGCGACTGCCACGGCGTCCGCGACGATCTGCGCGACCTCCGGGTCGGGCGCGAACGCACCAGCGAGCGGCAGCACTTCGGCGGAGATGCCCAGCAGTTCGCCGGACTCGGGGTCGACCGAGATGTCCATGTGGCTGTACTTCTCGCCGTACTGGCCAGAGGAGATGACCGGGCGCACCTTGTCGGTACCCGGGATCGGGATCTCGTGGTCGTACGCGAGGTGCGTGTGGCCCGAGACGATCGCGTCGATGTTCTGGTCGGCACCGGTCACGATCCGGCCGAACGGCGAGTCGTCGGTGGCGCTCGCGATGTCGGTGGTCGTGGCGCCCTCGTGCACGAGGAGCACAATCACGTCGGCCTCGCCGTTGGACTCGTCACCGTCGCTGAGCTCGTCGGCCACCCGGTTGACGGCAGGCACCACCGGTCCGACATCGAGGGTCGAGATGCCGTCGGGGCTGACCAGGCTCGGCAGCTCCTCGGTTACCGCGCCGACGAAGCCGATAGTGACATCCCCGAACTGCTTGAGGAAGTACTCCTGGAATGCCGGGGTCTGCGTGCCCTTCTCGTAGAGGTTCGCCGCGAGGTAGTCCCAATCGGCGAGGTCGGCGATCCTTCCGTCGACGTCATCACGGCCCTGGTCGAACTCGTGGTTGCCGAAGGCGCTCGTGTCGAGCCCGATGGCGTTGAGCGCGTCGATCGTCGGCTCATCCTGCTGGATGAACGACGTGAAAGTGGAGGCGCCGATGAAGTCACCCGCGCCCACGAACAGGGTGTTCGGGTTGGCGGCGCGGTAGGAGTCGACCATGCCGCCGAGCACCGCGGCGCCCGCGATGGGCGGTGCGGCCTCGAGCCTGCCGTGGAAGTCGTTGACACTCACCAGGTCGATGTCCACCGGTGCCGGGGCCGAACTCAGCCCGACCTTGACCGGGTCGTGGTCGCTCGACCGGAACGGGGTGCCCGCTTCCGCGGCGCCGAACTCGTAGCCGCGATCTGACCACTCGGGCGAGTTGATGGTCCAGACATCCGTGCCAGTCACGCTCGCCGCGAGGGACGGCGAGGCGAAGGCGTGGTCGAGCGAGCCGAGCTCGCCGTCGAAGGTGTAGGTGTACTCGTTGGTGTTGTCGGGAACGAGGTCAACGAAGCCGGCGCCAGTCAGCACCTGGGCGGGATCCTCCTCGTGGTACGAGTTGAAGTCACCGAGCAGCATGACGTCTGGCCCCTTGGCCGGGTCGGCCTGGATGCCGGTGACGAAATCAAGAAGGCTCGTCGCCTGCTCCACCCGCTCGGGGTTGAAGAAGCCCTGCAGGTCGGCCGGCTCCGCGCCGCCGCCCGCCGGTGGGCTCTTCGACTTGAGGTGGTTGGCGACGACGGTGAGCACCTTGCCGTCCACGTCGAAGGTCTGCGCGATGGGCTCGCGGGCGATATCCCAGACCGTCTCGTCGCTGTCCGCGATGCTCTCGCCCACGGGGGTGGCGACTGCGGGCTTGTAGATGATCGCGTTCGTGATGAAGTCGGTGGTCGCGGCATCCAGCAGCACCTGCGGGGTGGGCACGAAGGCCCAGGTTCCCTCGCCGGCCGCAGCATTGAGGGCATCGACCAGGTTGCCGAGCGCTTCGTCGGGCGCCTCGCCGAGCTTCACCGAGTTCTCGATCTCCATGAGGCCGACGATGTCGGCGTCGAGGGAGTTGATCGCGGCCACGATCTTGGACTGCTGGATCGCGAAGTGCTCAGCGTCGTCCGCACCGCGGGCATCCCCGCCGAAGGTCGTGAAGTAGTTGAAGACGTTGAACGCGCCGACCGAGAAGTCGCCGCCCACATCCTCGGGCGCGTCCGTGCGCGGGTTGAGGGTCTCCCAGGTGGGCTCGTAGGCCGCGTACTCGGCGGGCGAGCTGTCGCTCAACGGACGCTGCGGCTGCAAGCGCCAGTCGTCGAAGCCCCAGCCCAGGATCATGCCGCCGGCCGGTGAGACGAAGCGGTCGCCATTGCGCACGACGGTGCTGGTGTCGAAGTACGGCTGCCCGCCGGGATGGGCGCCGTTGCTGATCTGGATGTTGTAGCCGTCATCGACGAACAGCCGGTTCGCGCGGTTGGCGGCGGCGATCGCGAGGGCGGGGTCACCGGCATCCGTGGTCTCGGTCGCCTTCACGGCGAGGTCGCCCACGTTCAACCACAGCGTGCCGAAGTTGAAGAGCTGGTGGCTCGAGCTGAGGTACGCACTCTCGGGCGTGACGAGCATGCCCTCGTACGCCTCGCGCGCATCCCCGACGACACTGTCGGGGAGCACTGTGGGTGCGGGAACGCCGGCGCCCGCAGTGACCACGGTGTAGGCGTCGTTGGCGGTCGCCGTGATCTGGGTCTGACCGTTGAACTCGCCTGCGGTGCCGGTGACCGTGACGAGGTCGCCGAGAGCGATGGTGGGGTCGGCGTTGGCCGAGAACACGAAGATGCCGTCGGAACGGTTGTCCGTGGCATCCCCGGTCGGGTCCTGCAGATAGAAGCCGCGATAACCGCTCGCCGTCGAGGCGCGGTAGTCGCCGGTAACCACGCCCTGCACCGTCACTACACCCCCGTCGAGCGGTGTGGCCGGGCCGTCACCCTGCACGTCGGCGATGACGTTGGTGACCACGAGGGCGTTCGCCGCCGTGGCGGTGAGGGCGGTGAATCCGAGGGCGAGAGCCGTCGCTGCTGCTATCGCGGCGATGCTGCGGGGGATGCGCTGTAGTGCCATGACTCGGTGGTCTCCTTTGTGGGGAAGAACAAGGCGTCGGGTGTACCCCCTATAGGGGTCACGTCCACCATAGGCATGCCCTCGCCGAAAGTCGAGGGTGGATGCCGAAGCTTCACCCACTGGTCACTTTCGGCGAGGGGCAGCCTCGAACGGGAACGCTCTCGGCCTACCTCGTAGGCGAACGGCGCCTCGCGCCGAGCGCGGCGTTCGGGGTGCCGAAGAAGTCGACCCTGTCCAGCGGGTACGGGACGCTGCGCGGAGCGCACTGAGTCGGCCACTTCGCTGAGATGCAATCGGCCCTCAGGAACCTTGCCGAACAGCACTTCGGCGCACCTCACGGATGAAGAGGGCGAATCCCGCACCCACGAGGAATCCGATGCTGTTCGACAGCACGTCGCGCCACTCTGGATAGCGCCCCGGGAGGACGAGCGCTTGGTATGTCTCGATTAAGCCGGAGAACGCCGTGCCGATGAGCAGCAGCGCCCACCACGCGCGCTTCGGCATGAGCAGGGCGGTGAGGGCGCCGAGCGGGACGAACATCCCGATGTTGGCGAGGAACTCGATGTGGAGGTACTCCACCCCGACGAACCAGCCGCGCTCGTGAAGGTACGCGAGCATCGAGTTCACGAGCACCGCGACCGAGCTCGTGCCGGGCATCCGGGGCGACAGGGTCACGACGAGCACGAAGGCCGTGTACAGCGCGAGCGCCACGGTGAGAATGCGTCGTGCCACGGGCGTCCCTCCTCTCTCTCCGGGCGGATGGGCTCCGGACGGATGTGCCCAAACTCTCGAGATGCGGCGAGATTTCCCCGCATCTCGACAACCTGCGTGCAGATTGGCAAAAAGAAGAGCCCGGGCCCACCCCGTGAGGGAGCAGACCCGGGCCGGAGGTTCTACAGTGCGGCGAGCTCGGCTAGCAGCGCGTCACCGGGGGCTGCGTAGTCCGACTTGGCGTCGATCTCCGCGCGGCCCAGCAGCTCGTCCATCTTGCGACGACGGTTGCGGTTGATGAGTGTCACGACCGTACCGGCCTTGCCCGCGCGGCCCGTACGGCCCGAGCGGTGCAGGTAGGTCTTGTACTCCTCGGGGGCGTCGGCCTGGATGACGAGGGTGATGTCATCGACGTGGATGCCGCGTGCGGCGACGTCCGTCGCGACGAGCACATTGACCCGGCCGCTGGTGAGCAGCTGCAGGTTGCGCGTGCGGCGCGACTGGTTGAGGTCACCGTGCAGCGAGGTGGCGGGAATGCCGGCGTCCTCCAGGTAGTCGCTCATCTCTTCGGCGAACGCACGCGTGCGCGTGAAGATGAGGGTCTTGCCATCGCCAGCAGCGAGCTGCTCGATGATGGCGCGCTTGTCGCGCTGCTCGATGAGGAGTACCCGGTGGTCGATGGTCGAGGAGGCCTGGTCTTCACCGGCGACCTCGTGCACGGCCGGGTCGACCAGGAACTGGTTGACGAGCGTCGCAACACCCTTGTCAAGGGTCGCGGAGAAGAGCAGCTTCTGGCCACCCTCCTTCGTCTCCTTGAGGATGCGCTGCACGGGCTCGAGGAAGCCGAGGTCGCACATGTGGTCGGCCTCATCGAGCACGGTCACGAAGACGTTGGAGAGGTCGAGGCGACCCTGCTCCACGAGGTCCTCGACGCGGCCGGGGGTCGCGATGACGATGTCGACGCCGCGCTGGAGCGCCGAAACCTGCTTGTACTGGGGAACACCACCGACGATGGTCGTCGTGAACAGGCCGACGGAACGCGCGATGGGCTGCACAGTGCGGTCGATCTGCTGCGCGAGCTCGCGAGTGGGGGCGAGGATCAGCGCGCGGGGCTTGCGGCCCATCTGGCGATCCTTGCCGCCGTTGTTCTCCATGAGGCGCTCGACGAGCGGTGCACCGAAGGCGATGGTCTTACCCGAACCGGTCTTGCCACGGCCGAGCACGTCCTTGCCCGCAAGCACGTCAGGGATGGTCGCAGCCTGAATCGCGAATGGGGCCTCAGCACCCATGCTCGCGAGCTGGCGGACGATGTTGCTGCCGAGACCGAGGTCACCGAAGCTCACGCCCTCGACGTCGCTCGCCGTGATGACTGCGGCCTCGAGACGCTCGAGCACGACGTCCTCGACGGGGCCGCTCGTGGCGCGGGCCGTGTAGAAGTCGCTCTCGCGCTTCGGGGCTCGGTCATCGAAGTCGCGACGGGGTGCGCGCTCCGGGCGGTCGTAGCTGCGCGCCGGGCGGTCTTCGCGGTCGAACGAGCGCGCGGGGCGCTCTGCGCGGTCGTAGCTCGGGCGGGCCGGACGGTCTTCGCGGTTGTAGGCGGGACGCTCAGTGCGCGGGGCACGGTCGTCGCGGTTGTACGCCGGACGCTCAGTGCGAGCCGGACGGTCGTTGTTGTAGGCGGGACGCTCAGTGCGCGGGGCACGGTCGTCGCGGTTGTACGCCGGACGCTCAGTGCGAGGCGCTCGGTCGTTGTTGTAGGCGGGACGCTCGGTGCGCGGGGCACGCTCGTCGCGGTTGTACGCCGGGCGTTCGGTGCGGGCCGGGCGGTCGTTGTTGTAGGCGGGACGCTCGTCGCGGTTGTAGGCGGGACGCTCAGTGCGGGGCGCGCGGTCGTTGTACGCCGGGCGCTCGGTGCGGGCCGGGCGGTCGCCGTATGAGGGACGCTCGACGGCAGGGCGGTCGCCGTAGCTCGGGCGGGCCGGCTTGCGGTCACCGTACGCGGGGCGATCGCCGTAGGCGGGACGCTCGGTGCGGCCGGTCGCGGGCTTGGGGCTCCAGTCGGGGCGGCGGTCCTCGGACCGACCAGAAGCACCGGCCGGGCGCGCCGAGGTGGCGGGGCGGTCGCCCGTGCGGGCTGCACGGTCATCCTGGGTCCAACGCTTCTTGGGCGCAGCCGCGGCGTCGGCGCGGAAACCGCGGTGACCCTCGCGCTGTGCACCCTTCGGGGCGCCTGCCGACTTGTAGGGCTTCTTGCCTCCGGTGGAGGGCTTGCTGAAGTTAGGCATAGTTCTTTCCGGGTTCTGTGTATTCGAAATTCACAGAGCGCATGAAGGTGAGGCACCGTAGAACATGCCTTACTGGATACCCGGGCAGTCTTTGACCGAGGCCGTCACATACATTCGTGTGATGTCACCAACTGGAAGTAGTCGGTGATCCGGCCCGCAAGACTTACAAACCCATGCACCACAATTGGCGCTGTCTTGAGCCGACCTTGCAACGTTACTCCATCGGCCGCCAAAGCACTAGGTTTGACGGGATGACACGGCTCGTCGCACGCGCAGGCATCGCCGCGCTGGCCGCAGCCGCCCTACTCTCGCTCGCCGCGTGCGGTCCGACCGGCAGCGATTCCTCGCGAGTGGAACCGACGGCACCCGCCGTCTATCCCGAGTCGACGAGTTACCCGGACATCCCGGTTGCCGCCGACATCCCCTACGGCACCGCCGACGATGAACCGCTCCTGCTCGACGCGTGCCTGCCCGCCGGACCGGTCGAGGGCATCGCCCCCCGCGCCGCGCTCGTCGTCATCCACGGTGGTAGCTGGCAGTACGGCGACAAGTCGAACATCAACTGGCGCAGCGTGTGCCAGTGGTTCGCCTCGGAGGGCTTCGTCGCCGTCTCGGTGAATTACCGCCTCGCGCCGACCGCCACCTTCCCCGCACAGCTCGACGACGTGCAGGCGGCGGTGCGCTGGCTCCGCGACCCGGCGCAGGTCGAGCGATACAACATCGACCCCGATCGGATCGGCGCCTTCGGAGGGTCGGCCGGCGGCAACCTCGCCGCGCTGCTCGGGACTGTCGGATCCGGACCCTGGACCGACGACGCGCGGGTGGCGGCCGTCGCCGAACTGAGCGGACCGGTCGACCTCCGCTCCCCCATCGCCACCATGGACAGCTACAACCAGGACTTCGCCCAGGTCGTGCTCGAGTACCTCGGCTGCACCTCGTACGCGGACTGCCCGGGTGCCGCGAAGGCCTCCCCCGTGTTCCTCGCCGACGAAACCGACCCGCCGTTCTTCGTCGGGCACTCGACCGAGGAGTTCATCCCGATCGCGCAGGCCGCGGAGTTCGTCGAGGCGCTGCGTACGCAGGGCATCGACACGACCTACGTGACTGTGAAGGGAACTCTGCACTCGATCGCGATGCTCGACGACGACGTGCGGCAGCGTGTCATCGCGTTCTTCCGCGACAAGCTCGGGCAGGTCACGCTCGAGTTCGCCCCGACCCCGGAGCCGACCGAATGATTGCCATCGAGTCCCCGCGAAACCCCGGCATCGCCGAACTCCTCCGCGACGGCGAGGCGTTCGCCGAAGCGCTCTACCCCGCCGAGGAGAACTTCATCCTGCCGCTCGGAGACCTCGAGAAGCCCGGCGTGACCGTGCTCGTGGCGCGCATTGACGGCGTCGCACTGGGGATGGCGGCGCTCGTGCTGACGGAATCCGGTGCCGAGCTGAAACGACTGTTCGTGAGCGGGGCCGCCCGGGGGCAGGGTCTCGCGGGCAGCCTGCTGGACGTGCTCGAGGGGCGCGCCCGGGATGCTGGCGCCGTCGTCATCCGGCTCGAGACCGGCAACCGCTCGACCGCAGCTATCGCCCTCTACGAACGGCGCGGCTACGTGCACATCCCGCGCTTCGGCCCCTACGTCGGCTCGGAGTCGAGCGTCTGCATGCAGCTCGCCCTCTAGCTAGCCCGCCTCGCCAACCTCGCCAACCTGCGGGCAGGTTGCCAAAAGTCACGCGACGTTGAGCGCAGCTCGCGAGGCTGACCGCATGTCCGCGAAGGGACACTCCCGGCTCGCGAGACGCCGCCCGTGAGATGGGACGTACCTTCCGAGGTGCGCGCAACATTCCGCGCACCTCGCCAACCTGCGGGCAGGTTGGCGGACCGAGTCAGGCCGCAGCGAGGGCCGCGCGGCGGTCGTTGCGACGCTCGCGCGCGCCCTCGACGAGGTAGTAGAGCACGGGCAGCACCACGAGCGTGAGCAGCGTCGACGAGACCAGGCCGCCGATGACGATGATCGCGAGCGGCTGCGAGATGAATCCACCGTTGCCCGTGAGCCCGATGCCGAGCGGCAGGAGCGCGAAGATCGTCGCGGTCGCCGTCATCAGAATCGGGCGCAGTCGTCGGGATGCCCCGTGCACGATCGCATCCCTGACCTTCATGCCGTTGGTGCGGTACTGGTTGATGAGGTCAACGAGCACGATCGCATTCGTCACCACTATGCCGATGAGCATGAGCACACCGATGAGCGAAGCAACCCCGAGCGGGATGCCGGAGATCACCTGGAGCGCAATCGCCCCGGTCGCGGCGAACGGCACGGAGACCAGAAGCAGCAGCGGCTGGCGCAGGCTCTTGAACGTCGCAACCATGACGACGTAGACGATGAGGATCGCCACGAGCAGCGCGAGCCCGAGCTGGGAGAACGCGTCACCCTGCTGCGAGGTGACGCCGCCGAGTTCGGCGGTCGCGCCCGCGGGCAGGTCGGCCTTGGCGAGCGCGTTGCTGACCTCGATCGAGGCCGTGCCGACGTCGTCGCTGTTCGGCACGAGCGTCACTGTCGCGCTGCGCACGCCCTTGATGGTGGTGATCGAGGCGGGTCCGTTGGTCTGCTCGACTGTCGCGATGTTCGAGAGCGGCTGAAGGCCCGTCGCCGTCGGCACCGGGAAGTTCTGCAGCTCCTCGATGGTCGTCGGGGCGCTGTCGTTGAGAATGTAGATCGACAGGGTCTTCTCGTCGATCACCACGGATCCGACCGCGCTCGGGTTCATCGCCGCCGTGACGATGCCGCCCACGGCGATCTCGCTCAGCCCAGCCTCTGCCGCCTTGTCGCGGTCGACTGTGATGGCGATGTACGGCTGGTCGGCGGAGAGGTTGCTGCTCGCCTCGGCGACCACGGGCAGGTTGCCCACCTGGTCGAGGATCGCGTCTGAGGCATCTCGCAGCTCCTTCTCGCTCGTCGCGGTGATGTTTATCGCGATGTTGGACGAGGCGAAGCCCGTGCCCGAGGCCGCGAGGGTAACCTCCCCGGCGTCGTCGATCTTGGCGACGGCGGCGCGCACTGCAGCCTGCAGCTTGACCTGGTCTGCGTCGGGGTCGGTGGTGAGCGAGAACGTGGATGCCCCGGTGCCGGAGAAGAGGGAGCGCAGCGAGTTGCCGCTCGATCCGATGGAGAGCTGCACGGTCTCGATGCCGTCGAGGCCGACGAGAACGTCTTCGACCTTCATTGCCGCGGCGTCCCGGGCTTCGAGACTCGTGCCGAGCGGCATCTTCTGGCTCACGGTCAGGGTGTTCTGCCCGCTGTCACCGATGAAGTTCGTCTTGAGCCCGAAGATCGCGAGCGGAACCGTGAGGGCGAGCACGAGCAACGCTGCGCCGATCGTGACCCAGGCGCGCCAGGTCTTCGAGAGCGTCCAGCCGATGATCGGCAGGTAGCCCTTCTGCAGGCGCGACGGCGTCTCGAGCTCGTCAACGGGCGCGGCGCCCTCGACGATCGCGCCGGTGTGCTTGTGCACCTGCTTCGACCCGAGGAACCAGTACGCGAGCACGGGCACGATGGTGAGCGAGACGAACAGGGATGCCGCGAGCGCAATGGTCACCGTGAGCGCGAACGGCCGGAACAGCTCTCCGGTGATGTCGCCCACGAGCGCGATGGGCAGGAACACCGCAACCGTCGTCGCCGTGGACGCCGTCACCGCCCCCGCGACCTCCTTCACGGCGGCGAGAATCGCGGCGAGCTTGTCTTCGCCCATGGCGATGTGCCGCTTGATGTTCTCAATGACGACGATGGAGTCGTCGACAACTCGCCCGATCGCGATCGTGAGCGCGCCGAGCGTGATGATGTTGAGGGTATATCCGGCCGCCTGCATGCCGATGAAGGTGATGAGCACGGAGGCGGGGATCGAGATCGCCGTGACGATCGTCGACCGTACGGAGAGCAGGAACAGCAGGATCACGATCACCGCGAAGGCGAGGCCGAGCAATCCCTCGGTCGCGAGGCTGTTGATCGACTCCTCGATGAACGGCGCCTGGTCGAACGCGATAGTGAACTTCGTGTTCGAGCCGAGGGCGTTCTCGAGCTTCGGGATCATCTCGCGCACAGCCTGGGACACGGCCACCGTGTTGCCCGCGGGCGTCTTCGTGATCGCGATCGTGAGGGCGGGCTCACCGTTGACGCGCGAGATGCCGGTCACTGGGTCGTTCGTGACGGCGACTGTCGCGACATCCGCGATCGTCACGAGGCCACCGGTGTTGCCGCCGATCAGGGGCAGGGCTGCGATCTCGTCGGAGGAGCTGATGCGTGCGCCGGCCTGCACAGTGAGAGTCTGGTCGTCTTCGGTGATCTGGCCGGCGGGCAGCAGCACGCCGTTGTTGTCGAGCGCGTCGCGGATCGACTGGTTCGAGAGCCCGTCGACGAAGAGCTTGGCGGGGTCCGGAGTGATGACTATGCGCTGGGCTGTCGTGCCGAGCAGGCTCGCGTCGCTCACGTCATCGATCTTCTTGAGTTCGACGATCGTCGAGCTCTCGAGCTTGGCGGAGAGGTCATCCGGTGACAGGTCGCTCGACACGGCAATCTGGATGACCGGCAGGTCGGAGAAGTTGAACGTGAGTACCTGGGTCTGGGCGCTCTCCGGCAGACCCTGGATGCGGTTGATCGCGAGCTGGACCTTCTGCTCGGCGGTCGCGATGTTCGTGCCGTAGTCGAAGGCCGCGGTGACACTCGAGACGTTCGCGGTCGAGGTCGCGGTTGTCGAGTCGAGCCCCGCAACACGCTGGATTGCCGCCTCGATGGGCGTCGAGACATCCTTGTCGACGACCGCGGGAGAGGCACCGGGGTAACTCGTGATGACGAAGATCTGCGGCAGCGCGAGCGTCGGGAAGAGCTCCTGCTTGAGCGAGGTGAGGGCGACGCCACCGAACACGCCGATCACGATCGTGACCAGGGCGATGAGTGCGCGGTTGCGCAGGCTGAAGACGGAGAAAAGGTGCACGTGGTTACTCTCTGCTGCGAGGAAATTTCGGCGCACGCCAGCGTGCCTGCTTCGAATTATCCCCCGCGACCGCCGGGAAGCGCGTACTCCAGCGGGATTACACGACCGACGCGGTCAGGTCGGCGCTCGACTCGGGCATGGGATGACGGCCCACGGTCGCCCAGGCGCGCGCGAGGGCATCCACGCCGCGCTCTGTGTCCTCCGCCGAATAGGAGAACGGGATGCGCAGGAAGCGCTCGAACGCCCCGTCTATGCCGAAGCGCGGCCCCGCGGCGATGATCAGACCCTCGTTGCGGGCGGCGAGCGCGAGCTGCGAGCTGACCGGATGCCCGAGGTTGACCCATGCAGTGAGCCCGCCGCGCACGTGGGGAACGTGCCACTCCGGCAGCCGCACGCCCAGCAACCGCGCGAGCCGGTCGCGCCCCTCGCGCAGATACGCGCGGCGCGAGTCGAGAATCGAGTCGTAGTCACGCAGCAGGTTCAGCACGAGCAGCTGCTCGAGCATGGGGGTGCCGAGGTCGCCAGAGGAGCGGGCCCGGATGAGGCGCTGGATGACCGTGCGGTCGGCGCGGATCCACCCGATGCGCACCCCGCCCCACACGCTCTTGCCGACCGACCCGATGGTGATCGCGCTCCCGTGCGCCGCGAACGGAAGCGTGCGCGCCCGCCCGTCGAAGCCCAGCTCGCCCATCGTCTCGTCGGCGACGAGCGTCGTGCCGTGGCGCGCGGCCAGCGCGAGCACCCGTTCGCGCAGCTCGTCGTCCATCGAGGCGCCCGTGGGGTTGTGGTAGTCGGGCATCAGGTAGCCGAGGGAGGGGCTCGTGCGCTGGATGGCCTGCTCGAGCGCGATCTCGTCCCAGCCCTCCTCCGCCGTGACACTCACGGGAGCGATGCGCGCGCCCGCGGCCTTGAGCGCGTCGAGCGCGTGCGGGTATGTGGGGTTCTCGATGAGGGCACGGTCCCCCCGCGCCATGATCGTGCGCGCGATGAGGGAGATCGCGTGCTGCGCGCCGATCGTCACCATGATCTGGTCGGGCGTCGTGGGCAATCCGCGCGCCGTGTACCGGTCGGCAAGGGCTTCGCGCAGGGCGGGGATGCCCACCGGGTCGAACCCGGACTCACCCAGGTACGCGGGCAGCTGCTCCGCGGCGAGCTGCGCCGCGGCAAGGACCCCCGGGATCGCGGGCATCGTCGCCTTGCTGAAGTCGAGGTATCCCGGCTGCGACTCGACAGCGGCGGGAGCCCGGAACGGTAGCTGCGCCATGCTGCCCGAGCCGCGCACGCTCGAGAGGTAACCGGCTTCGCGCAGCTCGGCATACGCGGCGGTCACTGTCGTGCGGCTCACCTCGAGCTGGGTGGCGAGCTCACGTTCGGCAGGCAGGCGCGTGCCCGAGGCGACTCGGCCATCGAGGATGAGGAGCCGAATCCGGTCCGCGAGGGCGGTGTAGGCCACCCCAACATCGCGCCAACCGACGAGCAGGATGGCCAATTGGCGTGCGGAGAGCGAGCTCATCCGGCCACTGTATCCGAATTGGACTCTTGTTCCCAGTCCAATCAGGCAATTGGATTGCTCCTATGACTCCCGCACTGACCATGGCGCGACGGGTGGCCCAGCTTCTCGTCGGACTCTTCACCTACGGCTTCGCGATCGCGATGATGATCCGCGCCGCGCTCGGCATCTCGCCGTGGGACGTGCTCAGCCAGGGGATCGTGCTGCACACCGACCTCAACTACGCGGTCATCACCAACGTGGTCGGGGCGCTCGTGCTGCTGCTGTGGATTCCGATCCGCCAGAAGCCCGGAATCGGCACCGTGGTCAACGTGCTCATGATCGGGCCGAGCATCGAGGTGGGGCTGTGGATCCTTCCTGCGGGGGACGACCTCGTGCCGCGCATCCTGCTGCTCCTCGGCGGCCTCGTGCTCCTCGCCATCGCGACCGGACTGTACATCGGCGCGCGCTTCGGGCCCGGCCCGCGCGACGGGCTGATGACGGGCATCCATCGCCGCACCGGCTGGCCGATCTGGGCGGTGCGCACGTCGATCGAGGTGACCGTGCTCGCGATCGGGTCGCTGCTCGGCGGCAACGTCGGCCTGGGAACCCTCGCCTTCGCGCTGCTCATCGGGCCGATGGTCAACGTCACTCTCCCGCTGTTGCGCGTACCGGAGGCCACGGTCGCTGAGGCACCCAAAGCGACCCCTTCGACAACCTCAGCGAGGGTACGGCCGTGATGGTCGTGCTCGGCGTGCTCGCCCTCGCGGGGATCGCGGCGACCCTCCGGACAGTCGCACGCGACGGCTACCGAAGGGTGCCGACCCGCGGTCGCTGAGGCGCAGCCCTACAGGTGCTTCTCGGCGTACACCGCCATCACGTCGCGTACGAAGGTTGCGCCCGTGGTACCGCCATAGTTCGCCTCGAAGCGCTCGAGGAAGTACTCCGTCAGCGGGGCACCCGTGCCCCGCGCGTTCTTCGAGGGACCACTTGCTACGCGACTGCGCCGGATGCCCGTCGCAACTGGTCCCTCGAGAGGGTAGTTGTTACGCGAAGCGGAAGGTGGGCCGTCGGAACTGCCCTCTGGGGGCGTTCCGACTGCAACTCGCGATATAGCTTGACTCGCGCGCGCACGCGATATAACGTGACTCTCGACACACGCGATATAACGCGAGAGAGGAGGCCACCGTGGCCCAGGAGAAATGGTTGATCGACGGCGAGAAGATCATCGACATCGACAACATCCGCAAGCTCAAGGTCGGTCTCGTGGCCGGCCAGGTCAATATCGTCGGACACGACGAGCCGCACGTCCACATCGAGGTGCACTCGGTGAGGGGCAAAGACCTGCTCGTGAGCGTGGACGGCGACACTCTCGAGATCGACCACGCACAGTGGAAGTGGGACAACTTCATCGACGTGTTCAAGTCGTTCAGCGGCTCGGCGAGCGTGGATGTGAGCATCAAGGTTCCCCGCGACATCGCCCTCAAGTTCGGCGTCGTCTCGGCGAGCGGCCTCATCAGCGGCCTGACCGAGGATGCCACGGTCAGCACGATCACCGGAGAGCTCGTCATCGACGGCCTCTACGGAGACGTACAGCTCAACAGCGTGAGCGGAGAGATATCCTTACGCAACCACTACGGCAAGATCAACGCCCACACGATCAGCGGAGACATCACCGCGGCCGGCGAGATCATGAAGTTCACCGGCGACACAGTCTCGGGCGACGTGTTCCTCGACATCACGGGCGTCCCCGACGAGGTGCGCGTCAACACCGTGAGCGGCAGCGTGACCACGCGTCTCGAGAGCGGCGTCGCAGCCCAGTACAAGATCAATACCGTGAGCGGTCGCATCCAGCTCGACGACTCAGAGATAAGGGGAGTCCGCGGCGGCTACACGGGCAAGTACGGCTCGCTCGACAAGCAGTGGCTCGAGTTCAAGGCCAACACGGTCTCCGGGAGTGTCTCGGTACTTCACCAGGTGTCGGCATGACTCCACCGGTCTTCGCCCACGGTCACCTGCGCCTCTACCTGCTGAGCCTGCTCGCCGAGTCCGAGCAGGGGATGCACGGCTACGAGTTGATGCAGGCACTCGGTGACCGCTTCGGTGGCACCTATGTACCCAGTGCCGGCACCATCTATCCCCGGCTCGCGAAGCTCGAAGAAGAAGGACTGGTCACAAAGGTCGCCGACGGCCGCAAGACCGTCTACGCGATCACCGACGCGGGGCGCGCTGAGCTCGTCGATCGCGAGTCAGAACTCGACGGCATCGAGAACGACGTCACCGACTCGGTGCGCCGTCTCGCCGACGAGGTGCGGTCGTCGGTCAACGACGCCATGCGCACCCTCAAGGCCGAGCTCGCCGCCGCCGCGCGCGAGGCCCGCACTGAGTCACGCGAGGCCGGACGTTCCGTGCGCCACGACCAGGGAGACCCCGGCAGCCGCGGTCAGTTGCAGCAGGTCGAGGCGGCCATCAACGAGTTCCGCTCGGTGGTCCGTTCGGAACTGCGCCTGAGTATCGCGCGCGGCAACGAGCTCACCAGGGAGACCGTGGACGGGCTCCGCACCGGGCTCGACGAACTGCGCACGAGCGTGCTCGGTAAGTAGGAGTCAGCCGAAGTTGACCGGGATGTAGAGGTCTTGCACCCGGTCGCTCAGGGCGGTGTGGTCGTTGCGGGTGAACAGGCCGCACGCCTGCGTTGTGCAGTCGAACCCGTCACCCTTCGGGTCGCCCACCTCGATGTACGCGGTGAAGGTACCCAAAGCCACGTCGTCGTAGCTGCGGGCGCCGAAGAGCTTCCACGCCCAGTCGCCATTGATCCAGTTGCTCGGGGCGTACTGCACGGTTCCGGCCTCGACGGTCTCCTGCTCCTGGTCAGGAACGCCGCCGATGCAGGGGCCGGGCTTGGTGGCCGGATCATCCGGGATCACACAGATCGCGACGTAGATGCCGCGAGAACCGTCGTAGCCCGTGCCGCTCACGACGACCTGCTCACCGGGAGCGAGGGCCGACGTGTCGACCTCGGCACCGGGCTGGGATGCCACTACCATGAGCTCGCGCGTGCGACCGTCGTCGCCCTCCGCGGTGACGGAAGTCGGCCACCCGACTGTGGCGTCGTCCTGGTGCGAGAGGCCCTGGCTCTGATGCGTGAGGATCGGCACGACGACGATCGCGATGAGAACGAGCAGCACGACCACGATCGCGCCGAGGATCCATGGCCAGCGACGACGACGAGTTTCGGGCATGGGGGAATTCTAGGCGGGGCAAGAGAGTTGACACGTTGACCGCTTGGAGTAGGCTCGCCCCTCGTGACTAACGAAGCTCGGTCGCCCAAGCGCTGGCTGATCGGCGAGCCACTTCCCTCCGAGAAACTCGAGGGGCAGCTGCTGCCCAAGCACCTCGCCCTCCCCATTTTCGCGAGCGATCCTCTCTCTTCCGTGGCCTACGCGCCGCAGGAACTCCTCATGATCCTGCTCATCGGCGGGCTCTCGTTCCTCTCCTTTGCGCCGTGGGTCGCCGCGGCGGTCGTGATCCTTTTGACCGTTGTCGTGCTGTCGTACCGGCAGCTCATCAAGGCATACCCGAGCGGCGGCGGCGACTACGAGGTCGCCTCCAAGAACCTCGGCGAGAAGGCCGGCCTCGTCGTCGCCTCCGCCCTGCTCGTCGACTACGTGCTCACGGTCGCGGTGTCGGTCGCCTCGGGCGTGGACAACATCATCTCCGCGCTACCGATGCTCAACCCCTACCGCGTCGAGATCGCGGTCGCGTTCATCGTGCTCCTCGCCGCCGTCAACCTGCGCGGCGTGCGCGAGTCGAGCAAAGCCTTCGCCGTGCCGACATACCTCTTTATTGGCAGCATCGCCATCATGGTCGTCGTGGGCCTCGTGCGCACGATCGGCGGGGATGCACCGATCGCCGAGAGCGCCGGCTACCAGGTGCAGGCCGAGAACCTCACGCAGGCCGGCATCATCCTGCTGCTGCTTCGCTCCTTTGCGAGTGGATGCGCCGCGCTCACGGGTGTCGAAGCGATCTCCAACGGGGTGCCGGCGTTCCGGCGCCCCAAGGTTCAGAACGCGCAGAAGACGCTCGTGGCGATGGGCCTCACCGCCATCATCCTGTTCTCGGGGCTCGTGCTTCTCGCCCTCATCGCGGGAGTGCACTACGCGGAGGACGCTTGCCACCTGGTTGGCTTCGTTGACTGCGAGAGCATTCCGCAGCGCAGCCTCGTCGCCCAGCTCGCGTCGTCGACGTTCGGCAACAACTCAGTCCCGTTCTTCGTCATCCAGGCCGCTACCGCCGCGGTGCTGCTGCTCGCGGCCAACACAGCCTTCAACGGATTCCCGCTGCTCGGCTCAGTGCTCGCGACCGACCGCTACGCGCCCAAGGCGCTGTCGACGCGCGGTGACCGCCTCATCTTCTCCAACGGCGTGATCGCCCTCGCCATCGTTGCCGCGATCATCACTGTGGTCTATCGAGCCGATGTCACGGGGCTCATCCAGCTCTACATCATCGGCGTGTTCATCTCGTTCACGCTCGGGCAGATCGGCATGGTTCGCCACTGGCTGCGCATGCTGCGTGGCGGTTGCGACAACCGCGGGGCAGTGTGGCGCGGGCTCGTGATCAACGCCCTCGGTGCGTTCATGACCGCGAGCGTGCTCATCGTGGTCACCATCACCAAGTTCACCCACGGCGCGTGGCTCGTCTACCTGATCATGCCGATGCTCTTCCTGCTCATGCTCGGCGTGAACCGCTACTACCGCGACGTCGACAAGGAGATCGAGGCAGACCCCACGACGCGCTTCGGCGCGAAGGGCGACCACGCGATAGTGCTCGTCGGCCGCATGCAGAAGCCCGTGCTCAAGGCCCTCGACTACGCGATCGCCGCCCGGCACGCCTCGATCGAGGCCGTGCACGTCTCGATCGACGACGACGCAACCGAGAGACTCGAACACGACTGGGTCGAGCAGAACATCAAGGTTCCGCTCAACGTGCTGGAGTCGCCGTACCGCGACATCAGCGCTCCGCTCGCGAAGTACATCAAGCACCGCCGCGAGGAGCACGGCTCCGAGGTCGTCACTGTCTACACCCCCCACTACATCGTCGGCCACTGGTGGGAGAACCTCCTCCACAACCACACGTCCCGCCGCATCCGTCACAAGCTCGCGCTCGTGCACGGCGTCGTCATCGCGCTCGTGCCGTGGCTGCTCGACTCGTCGACCCTCATCTACGGTCGCCGCTCGCGGCCGCTGCCCGGCCAGGAGCGCCGCGGTGAACCGCGCCGACCCGTCGCCCGCCGCCCCATGCCGCCGGCCAAGTCGGGCGCCGCCGCGAAGCCCACGAGCACCGCGACGCTCGTGAGACCCAAGCCAGAGGCAGCCCCTGCACCCGCGGTCAAGAAGCCGGTCGCGAAGAAGCCTGCACCGAAGAAGCCCACCGACCAGTGAGCCTGCGCCGCGAGCTCGTCGCCGTCCTCGCGGGCGGCGTCGTTGGCACGGGCCTGCGGCTCGCGATCGATGCCGCGATCCCGCACACCGATACGACGTTCCCGCTCTCGACGCTCATCATCAACTCGGTCGGCGCGTTCGTGCTCGGCGCCCTCGTCGCGCGCATCTGGGAGACGGCTCCCTCGTGGCTCAAGGCTGGCCTCGGGGCAGGCCTGCTGGGTTCGTTCACCACCTTCTCGGCCTTCGCGGTCGCGCTCGTCTCCCTGAGCGGGGTGGGCGAATGGATGACCGCCCTCGGCTACCTCGCGCTGACCCTCGTGCTCGGGCTGGGCGCGGCCTGGCTCGGGCTCGTGCTCGGTCGAAAGACGCCCGGAAGCCCGGACGCTGAGCCTTTGAGCTACGAAGAATGACCCCTCTCCTGGCCACCCTCGCCGCCGGCGCCCTCGCCGCCGTGCTGCGGTTTCTCGTGGCGCGCGCATTCGCATCCCGCCCTGGAGTGCCCTGGGCCGTGCTCACCGTCAACGTGGTCGGCTCTGCCCTCGGCGGTGCGGTGCTCGGGCTCGCCCAGCTCGGGAGCGTGAGCAGCGACATCCGGCTCATTCTTCTCACCGGATTCTGCGGCGGCCTCACCACGTTCAGCACCTTGGGCGTCGAGACGATCCAACTCGTGATGGGCGGGAAGGCGAAGATCGCGGCGATCAGCGTGCTCGCCAACCTCGTGCTCGGCATCGGAGCTGCTGCCCTTGTCTATGCGCTCGTGATTGAGGCGTAGCGTCGCACCTGTGCGTTTCGGATTCCACTTCCTCGATTTCGAGGGCATCGAGCACATGCAGGTCGGTCTCCCCCACCCCGATCGGGTCGGCTACATCGAGAAGTTCGCCGAGACTGTAGCGCCGCGACTCCTGCAGATCGAGGTGCGCAGTCGCGACTGAGCGGAGCCGCATCCCCCTTTTCTCCGGAGTTCTGCGGCAACACCCCGCGCCAGCGTGCTATCAGAGTGACTGGGGCCGGGTTTCTCCGGAGAAGTGAAGCGAGACGCAGCGAGGATGCCCGGCGCGCTGCGGGATCTACTCGACGGCCCCGACAGCCGGGTCCGCCCGGAACTTCACGCCGCGCGCCATCAGGATCACGCCGAAGACACCGCAACCGACGATGACGATGTCGGCGACGTTGCCGATGAAGAGGTTGCCGTAGGCGATGAAGTCGACGACGTGGCCCTGCGCGAAGCTCGGTGCACGGAACAGCCGGTCACCGAGGTGGGTGGCGGCGCCGCCGAGGAGCAGTCCGAGCAGGATCGCCCACGCGCGCGAGGTCACGCGCCACGCGAAGAGCGCGATCGCGACGACGGCGATCGCGGCGATGATCGTGAAGATCCACGTGAAACCCGTGCCGATCGAGAACGCGGCGCCCGGGTTGTAGATGAGCTGGAACCGGATGAGGTCGCCGATCACGGGAGTTGATTCACCCACCGTGAGGTTCGCCGCCGCCCAGAACTTGCTGCCCTGGTCGGCGAGGATCACGAGCAGGGCGAGCCCGATCGTCACCGCGTAGAGGCGGTGGGAGGGGCGGGGAGCTGCGTCGGTCATCCTGCCATTATCGGGCACGACGACAGGTCAGCCCTTCTCGCCGCCCTCAGACGTGCTCAGGATGCGCTTCTGGAAGATGAAGAAGATCACGGCGACCGGAATCGACATGAGCACGGCCGCCGCGAGCTGCAGCGGGTACTGGTTGCCGCTGCCGAGCTGGCCAGAGGTCAGCGATGCGACTCCCGTTGTGAGCGTGTCCAGCGAGGCGCTCTGCCTCGAGATGAGGAAGTGCGAGAACTCGTTCCACGAGCCCTGGAAGCTCAGGATGAAGAGTGTGATGAGGGCTGGGCGCGCCATGGGCAGCACGATCGACCGGTAAGTGCGGAAGACGCCGGCCCCGTCGATCCGGGCCGCCTCCTCCACACTCACGGGGATGGACTCGAAGAACTGCTTCATGATGAAGATGCCCGCGGCGTCGATGACGATCGGGATGATCATCCCTGCGTAGCTATCGTAGAGCCCGAGCTGCTTGAGAATCAGGAAGCGCGGGATGAGCAGGATCACGTTCGGCACGGCCATCACCGCGATGAGCCCGGCGAAGACGACCGTCTGGCCGCGCCACTTCAGCCGCGACAGCGCGTAGCCCGCAAGAGAGTCGAAGAACACCCGGCACGCGGTCACGATGATCGTGATGAACGCGGAGTTGGCAGTCCACTGCAGCAGTGGCACCGTCGTGAAGAGGCGCTCGTATGCAGCGAAGCTCCAGGTCTCAGGGAGGAGCGAGAGCGGGTTCTGCGTCGCGTCCGCATCGGTCTTGAAGCTCGACGCGACCGAGATCAGGAACGGGTAGATGTAGATGAGGGCGAGTAGTCCGAGGATCACGTAGGTGAGGATCATCGTGACCCGCGCGCCAGAACTGATCGTGCGCCGGCGGCGCGGAAGGCGCTTCTGCTCTAGGGCGACCGCTGCTGCGGGCTCTGTCGTGGTCATCGCTTCGCTCCCGCCGCCGCGTCGCGCATCAGTCGCGCGAGCGCTCGTTTCTGTCGACGGACCCCGGATGCCCCGAGATCGCGGTCGCGAAGAATCCAGCGCTGCAGCAGCGTGAGCCCGACGATGATACCGAACAGGACGAACGCGATCGCTGCCCCCTGACCCCATTTGAGGTTGTAGAACGACGTGTCGTACGCGAGGAACGCGGGAGTCAGCGTTGTCTTGCCCGGATCACCGCCGCCGGTGAGATAGATCTGGTCGAACACCTGCCACGTTCCGATGAGACCGAGAGTCAGCACTGTGAACAGGGTCGGCTTGAGCATCGGCAGCGTGACCGAGAAGAACTTCCGGAACGCACCGGCTCCGTCGACTGAGGCGGCATCCTCGATCTCCTCGCCGACGTTCTGCAGCGCGGCGAGGAACAGCAGCATGAAGGTACCCGACGTCGTGAAGATCGCGAGGATGATGAGCACGCACATCGCCACCGACGGGCCGGAGAACCACGCCGCCCAGTTGAGACCCAAGGGCCCATCGCCGGGAATGCCGCCAGTGACCGCGGAGAAGATTCCGGACGGGTTGGAGAACCAGTTGGGGCCTTGGACCCCGAACCACCCGATCACCTGGTTCACCGCGCCAGAGGATGTGAACAGGAAGATGAAGATCGTCGTGATGGCGATCGAGCTCGTCACTGACGGGAAGTAGAAGGCGGTGCGGAAGAATCCGCGGCCCTTGAGCAGCCGGCGATTCACCTGCACCGCGAGAAAGAGGGACAGCGCGGTCTGCAGCGGTACCACCAACAGGACGTAGTAGAGGTTGTTGCGGATGGCGGTGCCGAAGTCGCGCTGCGCGAGGCCGGAGTCGACCAGGACCTTCTGGTAGTTGACACCGCCCACGAAGCTCGAGTTGCCGAGCGGGGAGCCCAGCCCGTTCCAGTTGCTCAGGCTCACGTAGAGCGCGAGCAGGATCGGCAGGACGAGGAAGACGCCGATGATCAGGATGGCGGGCGCGACGAACAGCCAGCCGTAGCGGCCTTCCGGCCCGCGGATTCCTTTGCTCATCGGCGTCCTCCCCTTCGGTTTCAGCGGATTGCTAGTTGCCGTTTGCCGCGTCGAGCGCTTCCTGGAGCGTCGTCTGGAGGCTTGCGAGAATCGCCTTCGCGTCGCCGCCCGCAAGGTTCGCGAGCTGCGCGTTGAAGTCGCTGATGACCGTCGCCGAGCCCGCGAAGTTCACGGGACTCACGGCGTAGTCATTGCCCGCGACGAATGCCGCGTTCTCCGGGTGCGCCTCGGCGTAGGTCGCGGCTGCACCCTCCGTCGACGGCAGGACGCCGAACGCGTCACCGAAGGCGAGCTGCTGCTCGTCGGCTGTGAGGTACTCAACGAGGGAGACAGCGGCGTCACGCGTGTCCGAGTTGGCCGGGATGCCCCAGCAGTTTGTGAACGTGAACGTCGACTTGCCCGCCGGGCCCGCCGGGAGCTCGTACGAGGAGTACTTGGTGTCGGGGAAGTCGCCCGCGATGCCCTTGATCCATGGGCCCTCGATCACCATCGCTGCCTTGCCAGCACCGAGAGCCTCGCCGCTCCATCCGGCGTCGACCTCGCTCGGCCACTTGAGAACGCCCTCGTCGTGGAGCTTCTGGATGTACTGCAGTCCCGCGAGGTTCTCGGGGCTGTCAGCGACCACCTTGTCACCGTCGACCAGCTGTCCGCCGGCCTGGTTCATGAAGACTCCGGCGCGGGCGTACTCGAGGCCGAACGACAGCCCGACCGTGTCAGCGGTGGTGAGCTTCGTGGCGGCTGCCTCGAGGCTGTCCCAATCGGTGGGGATGTCGGCATCCGTGAGGCCTGCCGCCGCCCACATGTCGGTGTTGACAATGAGGCCGAGCGTCGAGAAGTCCTTCGGCGCGCACGTGAAGGTGCCGTCGTAGGTGAACGTGTCGGTCAGCGCCGGGTAGAAGTCGGCCGCGTTGGGGAGGTCAGCCGCGTAGGCGTCCAGATAGCCGTTCTGCGCGTACGTCGCGAACTGGTCCCAGCTCATGTAGAAGAGGTCGGGCGCGTTGCCACCGGCGAAGCCCTGGCTCAGCTGCTGGGTGAGGTCGCTCGCGACCACCACCTCGACCTTGGCGTTGTTGTCCTTGGCCCACGCGTCGGCAGCAGACTGCACTGCCTGCGTCTCCGCGTCACCGCTGGTTCCGATGAGGATGCTCAGCTCCGTGGAACCACCGGACGAGTCACCGCCACCGCTTGCACACGCTCCCAGGCCGGCAACGACGCCGGCGGCGAGCAGGGCTGCGCCCCATTTCCTGTACTTCATTGGTTTTCCTCTCGATTGTGATTGCCGGCCATGGTGCTGCCGGCTGCTTCCTCGACGGGCGCCAGGTGACTCGACCGGCGCACGACAAGCTTCGGGGTGATGAGACGGTGGCGCGGGTTGTCCGCGTCGCTCTCACCGTGGGGGATGACGCGGCGACCCGTTGCGCCCATCAGGAGTTCAAGCGTTCCTGAGGCGACCAGTTCGAGCCGCTGCTCGACACTGGATAGGCCGACCGCCTGGGCGACCGGAGTGTTGTCGAAGCCGATGATCGGGAACGACTTGCGACCGGCCTCGTTGACCGCCATCATCGCGCCGAGCGCGAGAGAGTCACTCGCACACACGAGCGCCTCAAGCTCGAAGCCGGCCTTCAACAGGTCCTCCATGGCGCGGCGCGCGGTGGGCACGCTCTCGTTGTTGACGATCGTCATGGCATCGAGTTCGAGGTCGGAGAGGGCGAACCGCTCCCGCATGGCCGCCGCCCATCCGTGGCGCCGATCGTCACCCGTGCCCGAGCCCTCGGGCCAGCCGAGGTAGCCGATGCGGGTGAGTCCGCGACCGATCAGGTGGGCGGTCGCGTCGTGCACGCCCGAGAACCCGTCGACGTCCACCCAGCGATGGTCGGGGCTGTCCATCTCCTGGCCCCAGGGCCGGCCGAAGGTGACGAACGGAACCCGCTCGCGGATGAGCCAGTCGATGCGCGGGTCGTCGTAGAGCGTGGCCGTCAGCACGAACGCGTCGACGTCAGCGCCGTCGCGCAACCGACGGAACTGCTCGATCTCGTCCTCGTGGTCGCGAGCGGTGAAGAGCATCATGCGCATGTCCCGCTCGGCGGCCTGCTCGGTGAGCGCGTGCAGGTAGCGGTCGAGGATCGACCCCGAGATGCCGTTGGTCATCGGGTCGAGCCGGATGCCGATGGTCGACGACTGGCGGGTGCGAAGCCTGCGCGCGGAGGCGTGGGGGCGGTAGCCGAGCTCCGCGATGGCGGATTCGACCCGGCCACGAGTCTCGGGCTTGACGATCTCGGGGGAGTTGAGCACGTTGGAGACGGTCTGCCTCGAGACGTTCGCCACGCGGGCGACATCTTCGACTGTCGGAAGTTGTGCCACGCTCGCGCCTCCTTTGGCTCTTCTTGAACGATCAAACTAGATTCTGCGCGGGAAAGTTTGATCGATCAAATCCTGAGTGTTACGTTACCTCCCTAGGCGCGAATGTCAACCGGATTGCGCCGAGAGAACATCTAGGAGTCGAACGAATGCCACTGGAAACACCCCGGCAGCCGCTCCTCCACAGTGAGACAGTGGTGCTGCGGGCCCCCACGCAGGCGTGGTCGGCCGCCGACGGATCGATCGGCGCGCAGCCCATCCACGGCCTCTACTTCTCGGATGTCCGCATCGTCTCCGCCCAGTCGATCACTGTTGCCAGCGAACCCCTCGAGCACATCGCGACGGTTCCCCGCGGCGCGGATGCCACGACATTCGTGAGCCTTGTGCGCCAGCTCGACGATCCCACCCCCGACCCCGGCGTGCGCGCCGATCACACCCGCACGGCCACCAGCACGGGCATCCGCGAGCGCCTCGAACTCACATCGCGGCTGCCGCACGAGCTGTCGGCCGAGGTGCGCGTGAGTTTCGCGGCCGATGCCACCGGGATGGACACTGTCAAGTCCGGGGTCCACGCGCGCGAGCGGCCCGCCGTGACCCTCGACGGCGACGGGGCGACCTGGTCGGGGGGCGACGTCTCCGTCGCTCTGCGTGCGGCAGGGGCATCCGTCAGCTCGGACGCCCTGGCGTGGTCGGTCACGGTGCCCGCTCGCGGCTCGGTAGCGGTCGAGTGGTCGTACGAAGCCGAGGATGCCCTCGCGGTCGTGCGCGGAGCCCCCGGCGCAGCACCGTGGTCGACCCCCACCGTGACCGCGGGCGACGACCGGATCACGCGCTGGACCGCCCGCGCCGTGGCGGACCTCGACGCGCTGCGCCTCGTCACCGTCCGCGAGCCCGACCTGCAGTTTCTCGCCGCGGGAGCGCCCTGGTTCTTCACGCTCTTCGGCCGCGACTCGCTGTGGGCTGCGCGCTTCATGCTGCCGCTCGGCACCCAGCTCGCTGGCGACACCCTGCACGTTCTCGCGGGGTTGCAGGGCACCGCAGACGTGCCCGCGACCGCCGAGGAACCGGGCAAGATCATGCACGAGCTGCGCCGCGGCGAACTCGTGCTGCCCGGCGAGGGAATCCACCTGCCGCCGCTCTACTACGGCACGGTCGACGCGACCGCGCTGTGGGTGTGCCTCCTGCACGACGCGTGGAAGTGGGGGCTGCCCGACGAGGAGGTGCGCGCCCTGCTGCCGCACCTGTCACGGGCCCTGGAATGGATGCGCGACTTCGGCGACTCCGACGGCGACGGCCTGCTCGAGTACGCGGACAAGAGCGGCCGCGGCCTCTCCAACCAGGGCTGGAAGGATTCGGGCGACTCGGTGCAGTGGCGCGACGGAACGCTCGCGACCGGCCCGATCGCCCTCGTCGAGGTGCAGGCCTACGCATTCGAGGCCGCGACGCACGGGGCTGAGCTGCTCGACGCGTTCGGCGGTGATGGCTCGTCGTGGAGGGCTTGGGCGGAGCGGCTGCGCGAGAAGTTCCACGAGTCCTTCTGGATCGAGGATGCCGACGGCGCCTACCTCGCGATCGCGCTCGACGCCGACAAGCGGCCCGTCGATACGGTCACGAGCAACCTCGGTCACGTGCTCGGCACGGGCATCCTCGACGAACGACAGGCCGGCATGATCGCGCGCCGACTCGTCGACCCCACTCTCAATTCGGGCTACGGCCTGCGCACGATGTCCACCGAGTCGGTCGGCTACTGGCCGTTGAGCTATCACGGGGGCAGCGTCTGGACGCACGACACCGCGATCGCGATCGCGGGCCTTGCGCGCGAGGGGTTCCGGGACGAAGCCGATGAGCTCGTCCGCGGGCTGCTTGCCGCGGCATCCGGCTTCGATTACCGGATGCCCGAGCTCCACTCGGGCGATGCCGCTTCGGCCGTTGCGGCGCCCGTACCCTACCCCGCAGCGTGCCGCCCGCAGGCCTGGTCGGCCGCCGCAGCGGTCTCGGTACTGTCGAGTGTGCTCGGCCTGCGGCCGGATGCGCAGGCGGGCGAACTCGGCATCTCCCCCACGGCGGTGGTTGGCGCGTTGACGATCGACGGGCTCGTGTTCGACGGCGAGCGCGGACAGGTCGTCGTGGGCGCCACCGGCGAAGTGCTCGGCGGATCCCTGCCGTTCGTCGTGGGGTGAGCTCGCCTAGGCTGAAGCCGTGACAGATGCACCGATCGCGGGCTGGTACCCCGACCCGGAGAACGGCGCAGCCCAGTGGCGCTGGTGGGACGGTCGTGACTGGACTCCCGAGACCGCGCCGCGCGCGGGAGCCCCCGTCGTCCGCCGGGCAGACTGGGGCTGGGCCGAAGCGCCTCCAGCTCCGACCGCGGCAGCGCCATCCACCAACGCGAACACCCCGTGGATCTGGATCCTCGCCTTCTCGCTCTACGTGTGGGCCTTCGTCGCAGGGCTGGGCCAGGGCATCGTCTACTCGCTGCTCCCTCGCACCGATCCCAACTTCACTCTCTTCGGTGCAGCCGCATTGGTCATCGGACTCATTCCACTCTGGATCTTCGCCGACCTCGACGGTCGCGCCCTGAGGAAGCGGGGCTTCCCGGCACCGAGCGTGCTGTGGATGCTCCTGCTCCCGCCACTCGTCTACTTCGCCGTGCGCGCGCGCAAGCTCAAGCGCGCGAGCGCCCGGTCGAAGGGTCCGGAGATCGCGCTGCTCATCGTTGTCGCGCTACAGATCCTCGCCGGCATCGCTGGCGGACTGTTCGCGTACTCGATATTCCAGACCTTCATCAGCGGGAGCCCCGCGAGCGGCTAACGGCTCGACGACAGCTTGCTCAGCGTCGCGATGACCTGGCGAGCGATGAGGCGCCCCGCGCGGTTGGCGCCGATCGTGCTCGCCTGCGGTCCATACCCCGCAAAGAATATACGCGGATCCTTCCACGAAGCACCCTGCGCCACGACGACGCCGCCCTCCTTCTCGCGGAGCTTGAGGGGCGAGAGATGCCGCAGTTCGGGCCGGAACCCCGTGGACCAGATGATCGCATCCGCGCGCTGGAATGCACCGTCCGGCCAGCGGACGCCGTCGGGCTCGATCGACGCGAACATGGGTCGTGGCGTGAGCACCCCGCGCTCGATCCCGGCCTGAATGCGTCGTGTGCGCGGAACCCCTGTACCGCTCACAATGCTCGGCAGCGCACGTCCGGCGCGCGCCGCGTCATCCTGCGCCCGCACCGCCTCGACCCGCGCCTCGAGGTTGAGCCCGCCGTCTTCGAGGAAGTCGATGGGCCTGCGGCTGACCCACGTGGTCTCCGCTGCGACGTTCTCGAGCTCGAGCAGGAAGCCGATGGCCGAGGTTCCGCCGCCCACGACGACGACACTCTTGCCCGCGTAGTCTTCCGCGCTCACGTAGTCGTTCGTGTGCACGTGCTTGCCCAGGAATGATTTGAGCCCGGGGTACCACGGGATGAACGGGGCGCCCCACGTGCCGGTCGCATTGACGACCGTGACTGTCGTGACTTCCTTCTCGTCGCCCTCGAGGTCGAAGTTGACCACGAGGTCGGTGCCGAAGTTCTCGACGGAAAGAACGTCGGCGGGGCGCACGACCTGCAGTCCGAAGTGGGCCTCGTACTGGCGGTAGTAGTCGGCGACGACGTCTTTCGCGGGGGCGTGCCGATCGGCGGTTTCGAAGCTCAACCCGAGCTCGTCGAGGCCGGGAAGATCGTTGATGCGGTGGGCGGAACCGATGCGCAGCGCATCCCAGCGGAACTGCCAGGCACCGCCCGTCGTGGGCCCGCGATCGAGCACGACGAAGTCATTGCCGGGGTCCAGCCCGAGACGCTTGAGGTAGTACGAGACCGAGAGTCCCGCCTGGCCGGCACCGATCACGACAACTGAGGTGTCGATATTCGCGGTTGCCACCCGACAACGTTACCGGGCGCGAGCGGCGGGCGTGGAGAACGACCAAGGTCGGGGGGAGCCTGCATGCTAAACTGGCAGTTAGTTTTCTACCAATTCCCTGTCCGCTCGTTCCCTGGATGCCCTCGGTGCATCGGGACAGACATCTGAGGGGGTCTCGCATGGGACGCGGCCGTCAAAAGGCGAAGCACACCAAGGTCGCACGAGACCTGAAGTACTTCAGCCCCGACACCAACTACGGCGCGCTCGCCAAAGAGCTCGGCGGCACTCCGAGCGACCCCCGCCTCGCCGAAGATCTCGAGAAGTGGCCAGAGTTTGCGGCCACTACTCCCGCTGAGTCCGACGACGACGAATACGTCGACACCTACGCCGCGCAGTACAACAGCGACGAAGACGAAGACGAGTCGAAGAGCGCCTAGATTCGATAAACGCCGGTGAGGCGCACTGCGCCTCCGTCGACGCCTTTGGCGCCTTGCTCGAACGAGTCGCTTCCTGAGGCACTCGAAGGAAGCGTTCTGACGACTACCCTGCCGGCTTCCCACGACGGGATGCCCGCCGCCGACAGTCGCGCGATAACGCGAGCCGCGGCATCCGGGGCGACGACGGCAATCATGCCCACGCCCAGGTTCCAGGTTCCTTCGGCGCTCTCGAGCGTGGAGCCGCCCCACTCCGACAGCACGCGGAACACGGTGGGCGGCGACCACGTCGACCGTTCCACCTCGACCCACGATCCGCGAGGCAGCACGCGGGCGAGGTTCGCGGCGATGCCACCACCGGTGACGTGGCTTATCGCGTGCACTCCGCCCGACGGGAGAAGGTCGAGCAGTGCTGCGGTGTAGAGGCGCGTGGGCTCGAGGAGCACCTCGCCGATGATTCCGCCGAGGTCATCCGAGCGCTCGGTGTAGGCGAGGTCACGCGACGCGAGGATGTGCCGCACAAGAGAGAACCCGTTGCTGTGCAGACCGGATGACGCCATGGCGACAACGACGTCACCCTCCGCGACCAGATGCGCGCCGAGCAGGTCGCCCGCCTCGACGGCACCGACTGCCGCGCCAGCAACGTCGTAGTCGTCGGGGCCGAGGAGCCCGGGATGCTCGGCGGTCTCGCCGCCGACCAGGGCGGTACCCGTCTCGGAGCACGCGCGCGCAATGCCAGCGACGATCTCCGCGATGCGCGCCGGAACCACCTTGCCGCACGCGATGTAGTCGGTCATGAGCAGGGGTCTCGCCCCCACGACCACGATGTCATCGACGACCATGCCGACGAGGTCCTGGCCGATTGTGTCGTGCTTGTCGAGCGCCTGGGCGATCGCGACCTTGGTGCCCACGCCGTCCGTCGAGGTAGCGAGGAGCGGTCGGTCGAAGCTCTTGAGGAACGAGACGTCGAACAGGCCCGCGAACCCGCCGACGCCCCCGAACACCTCGGAGCCGTGCGTGCGGCGCACTGCCGCCTTCATGAGTTCGACGGCGAGGTCGCCTGCTGCGGTGTCGACTCCCGCGGCGCGATAGCTGGCAGAGGAGTCTTCGGTCACGGGTCCAGCGTACCCAGTCATCAGCGACCCGGCGGAGTCCGCTTCGCGCGGGGACGGACTGCGGGCACATCGAGCGTTGGCACAGATCGGAGCATGAATCGGTCGAAGTGCGGAACCGTGAATGCGGCATATCCATGACTGGGTGTGTACAGGAGCCCCTTCTCGATAAGAGTTGACCGCGTTGGACCGCACTGCTCGGAGGTTCGATTCAGCAGGGATGCGACATTGTCCGCCAGCTGAGGCTCAGGCCCCAACTGCGCCATCGCTCGAAGGTACGCTCGCTCCAGCTCGGCAGTGCGGTCGAGACGAACCCGAAAGAAGCTGCTATCAAGCTTCGCGATAAAGACTCGCTCCGCATCAGTGACGTTCTTGAGCGTGACGTGCCGGTCCTCGCCCAAGGGCCAAACCGCGTACCCGAGCTCCTGAACGAAGAATGGGTAGCCGCCAGTCACTTCATAGGCCTTCTCCAACGCATCCGGATCGAAGGTCACCCCTTCGGCCGGCGCTGTAAGGGTGGTGTGGGAATCAGCATCGGACAGCCTGTCGATCATCGGGAAGGTGAATAGGCGCTCCGAGTAGGACTTTGCCTCTCCCGCAAGTTCGGCGATCTGTGGAAGACCCGCTCCGACCAGGGTGATGGGCAGTGCGCGCTGGACCGTCTTGTGCAGTGCCATTACCAGCGACTCGAGCTGCACCCGCGAAAGAAACTGAACCTCGTCTAGAAGCAAGAGCACTCCCGTGTTGTGCTCTCGGGCGGCCTCTCCCACCGAGATGAAGAGGTCGGCGAGATCGATCTCGAGCACGCCGGAATCTGCTTGGCCTTCTATAGCGTCGACATCGAAGCCCGCCGTAACGCTGCCCGTTGGGTCCACGGAAATGGTGAACGATCGAAGGACGCCAGCCGCAGCCTTCGCCCTGTCTCCCCATCGAGCCCTGGGAGAGATCGTGAGAAGTGCCCTTCGCACTTGGTTGGACAACTGCCGACGGAAGTCATCATCAGTGTGCTTGCTGATCTCAAACTCGATAACCGCCCAGCCTTTAGCCTCGCCTTTCTCGCGAAACTTGTTGAGAAGTACGGTTTTCCCTACTCCTCGCAGGCCGGTGATGATCATCGACTGCTCCGTGCGTCCCCTTTCCATCCTGGCTAGAAGAAGATCGAATGACGCGAGCTGGTCGTCGCGGCCCAGAAGTACTGGCGGCGCTGCGCCGGCGTTAGTTCAAAAAGTCCTAACCCGGCGTCGGGCTCTCCGGTGTGAGAAACTGGGATGTACCCGCACGGGTACTCGAACCTCCGGGAGTCTCGACCACGCATGTGCGGAATCGTCGGCATCGTCTCATCCCAGCCCGTCAACCAACAGGTCTACGACGCGCTCCTGCTCCTGCAGCACCGCGGCCAGGATTCGACGGGCATCGCGACCGCCGATGGCAGCACCCTGCACATGCAGAAGGCCAAAGGCCAGGTGCGCGAGGCGTACCGCACGCGCGACATGCGCACCCTGCTCGGCAACATGGGCCTCGGGCACGTGCGCTACGCGACCAAGGGCAACGCCGCCAACGAGGAGGAGGCGCAGCCCTTCTACGTGAACGCCCCGTACGGCATCACCCTCATCCACAACGGCAACCTCACGAATACGCGCGAGCTGACTGCAGAGTTGTTCAACGTCGACCGCCGCCACCTCAACACCTCGAGCGACACCGAGCTGCTCGTCAACGTGCTGGCGAACGAGCTGCAGGAGCAGATCTCCGGCACCGACCTCGACCCCGACCAGGTGTTCGGTGCCATCTCGCGCCTGCACGAGCGCGTCGAGGGATCGTACGCCGCGATCGCGCTCATCGCGGGTCACGGTCTGCTGGCGTTCCGCGACCCCTTCGGCATCAGGCCTCTCGTGCTCGGGCGGCGGCAGACCGGATTCACCGGCGAAGAGTGGATCGTGGCATCCGAGTCGCTCGTGCTCGAGAGCGCGGGCTACGAACTCGTTCGCGATGTCGCGCCCGGCGAGGCCATCTACATCACGACCAACGGCGAGATGACGAGCCGCCAGTGCGCGAAGAACCCCGTGCTGATCCCGTGCTCGTTCGAGTACGTCTACCTCGCGCGCCCCGACTCGATCATGAACGGCATCTCGGTCTACGAGGCCCGGCTGCGCCTCGGCAACCGCCTCGCCGACACGATCGCGAAGTACACGCCGATGGGCGACATCGACGTCGTCATGCCGATCCCCGACTCGTCGAGGCCAGCGGCAATGCAGGTCGCGCAGAAGCTCGGGGTCGAGTACCGCGAGGGCTTCTACAAGAACCGCTACGTGGGCCGCACATTCATCATGCCGGGCCAGGCCGAACGCAAGAAGAGCGTCAAGCAGAAGCTCAATGCGATGGGCAGCGAGTTCAAGGGCAAGAACATCCTGATCGTCGACGACTCGATCGTGCGCGGCACGACGTCGAAGGAGATCGTGCAGATGGCGCGCGAGGCGGGTGCCAACAAGGTCACGTTCACCTCTGCCGCTCCGCCCGTGCGCTTCCCGCACGTGTACGGCATCAACATGCCGTCGCGTCACGAGCTCGTCGCCCACGGCCGCAAGATCCCCGAGATCTCGACCGAGTTGGGCGCCGACTACCTCATCTACCAGGAGGTCGCCGACATGCAGGCCGCGATCCTGGAGGGGTCGAACGTGTCGGCCCTCGAGATGAGCTGCTTCACCGGCGACTACGTCACGGGCACGGTGTCTGCCGAATACCTCGACTGGGTCGAGCGGAACCAGCTCAGCTGATGAGGGCGCGAAAGCGCTACTCCGCGTTCTCCGTCGTGATCTCGACGGTGACTGTCTTCGCCCGCCGCGACGACACCCGGTCGACGATGATGCCGACGACTGCACCGAGGATCACTCCGCCGGTGATGCCGTAGAGGGCGAAATAGGCGAACAGCGCGCCGAACCCCACGGTCGGATCGACCGGGAACAGCGACGTGAGCACGAGCGTCACGATCGCGCCGATGGCCGCCCCCACGAAGATGAAGGCGGGAATCTTCGGGGCGCGACGCACGGTCATTTCGCCGGTCGTCTGATTGCTCACGAGTCCATTGTCTCCCACGCGAGAGGCAGATACACCGTGAGGTCGGCCCGTTGGCCGGAGGCGGAGACGCGGCCTGCGGCCACGGCTACTGCCCAGGGGAGCTCTCCGGTCGCGAGGGCGAGCCAGGTCGTGGCATCCGTCTCGACCACATTGGGTGGAGTGCCGCGCGTGTGCCGCGGGCCCTCGATGGCCTGCACAGCCCCGAACGGCGGCACTCGCACCTCGACCGTGTTGCCCTCAGCGTTCTCGGCGAGCACCTGCAGCAACCAGCGCACGGCGGTCGCTGTCGTGTCGCGGTCACCAGGCAGGGCCCGCACGGCCGCCTGGCCGACCGCGGCGGGAATGCGCTTGGGGGGCATGCTCCTACGGTACTTCGCGGAAGCATGCCCCCGTTGTCACGACGTCAGACTCATGCTCGTCAGGTCGGGGAAGAGCTCGTGCGCAGCGTCGAACACGCACGCTGCGGCCTGCTCGCGCTGTGTGCCGTCGTCGGAGTCGGGATCGCCCACCATCTCCTTGAAGTTCGACTCGTCTCCCGTCATCGTGTAGTCGTGATCTTCGAGGCACGCGATCGCCGCCTCCCTGAGGGCTTCGTCCATGACGTGCGGATTGGTGTCGGCATAGGCCGAACTGATGGTCGTCCAGTACTGGTCGTTGCATCGCTGCTGCAGGGTATCGACCGCGGAAGACGAGAGGCCGTTGGGCAGGAGATCGTAGATGTACCTCAGCCCGTCGGCCGGACTCACGACCGGATCGGTCAGCTCCACCCCCCCGTCAGACATGCACGCTCTCATCAGGCGAAACGCCGCGTCGTTGTCTTCGCGGTCGATCTCCCCGTCTTTCATGAGGTCGTACTGTTCGACCTGGCCACGATCGAGCGCCTCCTCGGCGAGCGCGAGAACGAGCTCGCGCCCCTCGGGCACGCCCGGCGTCGCACACCCGGAAAGAAGCGCGGTGGTGGCCGCGCACAGCATCGCGACCATCACCACCCTTCGTGGGATCACGTGTACAGCGTCACGTTGCCCCAGGTGTGCAGCCCACCCTTGTAGTAGCTGTAGTGGCTCCACCCGGTCGTCGTGACGTAGGTACCAGTGACGGTTGTCGCGCCCGCGCTCGCCCCGCCAGACGTGTAGCGCAGCGACGCGCTCAACGCCGGGAGGTGGCCGGTGACCACCTGGTAGGCCATGCAGTTGCCGTCGGCCCCGCTGCTCGCCCGCGATTCGTAGGGCGCGGGATACCAGCTGGACCCCGCAAGCGAGCCCGAGTAGCACCCGGACGGATACGAGTACGTGACGCTCGAGCTCCAGCCGAAGCTGGGCTGCGCTCCGAGGAGCACGAGGGCGAGCGCCGCCGCGGCGGCGAGCCCACCTTTTGCGATAGAGGAACGTTTCATGGTCTTCCTTCTCTCGTTGATGTTTCTGCAGTTGTGGATTACCCGATGTCCCGGCATACATGTATGGGTTAACCTCAATATATATTTCCCCAGCGGTAGAAACAAGGTCCGGAATGAAGATGCGAGAACTCGAACCACGTCGGCCCGGTCGGAGGAGGGGATGGTTCCCCTGGGCGGTCGGCACGGGCCTGTGGATCCTCGCGCCCGTCGCCGTGGTCGCGCTTCTCTCGATGCGGGCGAACTCGCTCGAGCTCGCCCCGGCGATGCCCGTGTGGGTGCCCGTCGAGGTCAATGCCGGGCAGGTATCCGAGCCCGTCGATGTCGCACTCGATTGGGTTGCCGTGTCTCCCGTCGTGGCGCCCGCCTGGAACGGCGTCGTGCAGCTCGTGGGCGTGCGCAAGGGCGCCGCCCTCGCCAGCGGTGACGTCGTCGCGGTCGTCGACGGGGTGTCCCGCGTCGCCTGGGCCTCGGCCCAACCCTTCTATCGCGGCCTGAGCGCCGGCGACAGCGGCACGGATGCAGCAGCACTCAACCTCCTGCTGGCCGCTCGAGGCCTTGCTCATGACGAGGGCGACACCGTGAACTGGGACTCGATCTCCGGTATCGCCGAACTCGCCGGCCAGTTGGGCGTGCGGAATGCCGACGAGGTTGAGACGTTCGACCCTGCCTGGATCGTCTTCCTCCCCACCGACGGCGCAACAGTTTCCACGGTCGACCTGGTGCCCGGCGCCCCCGCGCCCGCCGCAGGCACCACGATTGCCGAACTCAACGATCGACTCTCCGCGGCGCACCTCACTCAGGTCGCACCGCACGAGAGCTCCCCCGACGAGGATGCCCCGGTGGTGCACGGGCCTCCCCTCGTCGCGAACCCTGAACAGCAACTCACCGTCGCGGCGGAGTCGATCGCGCTGCAGGACGACAGGCAGACCGTGGCGGTCGACGCCCTGCCCGCGCTACTCGCACTGGCGTCGAGCGGCGCGGAGTCTGTGCGAGGCCAGCTGTCACGCCCCGCAGCGGCGCAGGAGTGGGTGGTCCCGGCAGCGGCCATCGTGGCCGGCGGCGAGGGACGCACGTGCGTCGTCACCGGCCCTCACCCGAGAGGCGTCGAAGTGCACGTGGTGGGGAGTGAGCCGGGCCGCGCGATCGTTACGGGCGCGCTCTCCGCCACCGCCGTGGTCGCGGTACGACCGGAAGCCGGGCTGCGCTCGTGCTGATGACGGTGAGCGGCCTCGAGGTGCGGTGGGGGGCGCGCGTCGTGCTGGCCGGGGCATCCGCGCGCTTCGAGGCACCGCAGCGGGTGTCGATCATGGGGCCGTCCGGTGCGGGGAAGTCGACGCTCCTGGCCGTCATCGCGGGCCAAGTGATCCCGGCCGCTGGGTCCGTCGAGGTGGAGTCCGAGGGCGACTGCCGCCCCGAGTGGATCGTGCAGTCGTCACCCCTGCTCGCCGCCCGAACCGCCCTCGCGAACGTCATGCTCGGCCCGCTCTCGCGGGGTATGGCGCCGGCGCGGGCCGAGGTGAGGTCCCGCCGCATCATGGGCGACCTCGGGCTCGGGCCGCTCCTCCACGTGCCCGTGCACACGCTCTCGGGCGGGGAGCGGCAGCGCGTCGCGGTGTCGCGAGCCGTGGCATCCGGTGCCGGCCTCGTGCTCGCCGACGAGCCGACGGCGTCACTCGATGAGGCTGCGAAACGCTCGGTGATCGAGGCGCTCGCGCGGGTGACCGAGCACGGTGCGCTCCTCATCGTTGCGACCCACGACCCCGAGGTGTCGGCCGCGTGCGATCGGCGATTCCGGCTGCTCGACGGACGGCTCGTTGAGGAAGAGTCGTGACGTTCCGGCCCGCCACGGTGGTGGGCGAGGCACTGGCCAACCTCGGAGCCCATCGGCTGCTCACCGTTCTGGTCGTGGCACTCGGCGTCGCGACCCCGGCCGCGGCGCTCGCACTCTCCGCTGCGGACGTGCACGGCATCGTCGGCAGGCAGGACCAGCTCGTGGCCAGGGGATCCACGGTGTTCTCGATCACGACCACCGATCGCACGACACTCCCGGCCGAACGCTGCGACGAGGCGAACCGCATCTCGGGAGTACGGGCCTCTGGCGGTGTCGTCGACAGCCAGGCCATCCACGTGCAGTTGCCCGACTACCGGTATGTGTCGCTCCTCTCCGTGACGCCCGGGCTGCCCCTCATCTACTGGCCGGATGGCGAGCGACGCGACGGGACGATCGCCGGGTCCGTCATCGCGACCGACTTCGGCCTCGTGGCCGGGGCGACGCTACCCGTGAGCGCTCCCGAGTCGCGCTACCTCGCGATCGGGGTGACGGAGGCCGCGGCATCCCGCAACCGCGACTACGACCTCGTGCTCGCGCAGGTCGTCCCGCCGCTCGGCAGCACGTACGAGTGCCTCGTTGAGAGCGTGCCGGGCGCGCAACGGCGGGTGGAGGCGGCACTGCGCGGCTGGTTCCCGGGAACGCCGACGCTCGTGACGCCCTACTTCACACCGCCGGACACGGGGCTCTCGCCGCAGCAGGAGCTCGAGGGTCGGCTCTCGGCGTGGTTCGCCGTGGCCGCCGCGCTCATCGGGTCGGGCAGCGTGCTCGCGTCGTGGATGATCCGGCGCTCCGAGTTCGCCCTCTACGCGATCCTCGGTCTCGGTCGCCGCGGGCTGCTGCTCATGCTGCTCGTCGAGTGGACTGCGCTCGTGCTGGTCCCCGCGTCCGTCGGACTCGTGGTGGGGGCCGCCGTCACCGGGAGCGGAGCCCTCGAAGCCACGGTGGCGGGCCTCGACGTTGCACGCTACCTGGCGGGAGTGACGGTCATCCCGGCGATCGGGCTCATCGCCCTCACGCGTGTCTCCGCGTTCGACGCGCTCAAGGGCCGTTAGTCGTCGACCTTGCTGAGCGCTTCGCGGTACTCGGCGTATGCCGGCCCCACGATCGCGAGGAAAGACACGGATCCGACGGTGCCGAGGAATCCCACTGTCAGACCTCATCGATCGTCACGCCCGCGAGCACACTCAGCACGGGCACCACGACGAGAACCAGCCCGATGCACACCCACGCGACCGCGATCACGCGCGTCGTCGTGGTTGCCTTGATGAACGCGGCAGTCGTCACGCGCTTGCGTGCAACGCTCATGGCCATGAGCGCTCCCAGCAGCGAGGAGAGGGCGGCCAACAAAAGGATCGCGATCTGGCTGGTCCTGGCTCCCAGCGTGACCGCCTCGAACACGAGAAGCCCGGTGGTCGCGAGCGGCAGCCAGTAGATGACCAGCCAGAACTTCTGTTCGCGCGGGATGCGGGGGGTCTCGGTCTCGTCCACGACACACATTGTGGTGGCCCGACAGGCAGCCTCGCTAGGGTTGACCCCGTGCGAATTCTCGTCCTCGGTTCCGGTGCGCGCGAGCACGCCATCATCACGTCGCTTCTGGGCGAGACGCCGCGCCACGAGATCACTGCGGCTCCGGGCAACGCGGGCATCGCCGCGGTCGTCCCGGTCGTCGCCCTCGACCCCACGCGGGCCGACGTCGTGAGCCAGTACGCGCTCGACAATGACATCGAACTGGTCATCATCGGCCCCGAAGCGCCGCTCGTCGCGGGCGTCGCTGACGCCCTGCGCCAGCGCGGCATCGCCGTGTTCGGACCGGGCAAGGCCGCAGCCCAGCTCGAGGGCAGCAAGACATTCGCGAAGCGAATCATGGATGCCGCCGGCGTCCCCACCGGCAGGGCGACACGTGCTGGCAGCCTCGAGGAGGCCCTCGCCGCGATCGACGAGTACGGCGCCCCGTACGTCGTCAAGGCGGACGGTCTCGCCGCAGGTAAGGGTGTGCTCGTCACGGAAGACCGTGACGCCGCGGTCGCCCACGCCGACTACTGGCTCGGCCACGGCGCTGTGCTCGTCGAGGAGTTCCTCGCCGGGCAGGAGGTCTCGCTCTTCCTGCTGAGTGACGGTCACACGGTGCTGCCGCTCTCCCCCGCGCAGGACTACAAACGCGCGCTCGACGGCGACGAAGGCCCGAACACCGGTGGTATGGGCGCGTACTCGCCGCTGCCGTGGTTGCCCGAAGGCTTCGTGGATGAGGTGATCAACACGATCGCGATCCCCACAGTCCGCCAGCTCGCGAGCGAGCACACGCCGTTCATCGGCCTGCTGTACTGCGGACTCATCGTCACCGACAAGGGCATCCGGGTCATCGAGTTCAACGCGAGGTTCGGCGATCCCGAGACCCAGGTCGTGCTGCCGCGACTCGTGACCCCGCTGAGCGGCCTGCTGTTCGCGGCATCCACGGGCGAGCTCGGCTCGCTGCCCCGCCCCGAGTTCAGCAACGATGTCGCGGTCACCGTCGTGCTCGCGAGCGAGGGCTACCCCGAGCAGCCGATCACCGGGCGGCCCATCACGGGCATCGCCGACGTCGAAGACGTCACGATCGCGCACGCCGCGACGGCTCTCGTGCACGGGGAGTTCGTGGCCACGGGCGGCCGCGTGCTGAGCGTCGTGGCGACCGGGCCGGACTTCGCCGCCGCCCGAGCGAAGGCGTACGCCGCGCTCAACACGATCCACCTCGAGGGCGGGCACTACCGCACAGACATCGCGCTGCGGGTTGCCGAATGACCGCCTGGGCGCACATCTATTCCGGCAAGGTCCGCGACCTCTACTCCTCCGCCGACCACCCAGGCACCGTACTCATGGTCGCGAGCGACCGGGTGAGTGCCTTCGACCACGTGCTCTCGCCCGGCATCCCCGGCAAGGGCGAGCTGCTCACGACGCTGAGCCTGTGGTGGTTCGGCCAGCTCCACGATGTGCCGAACCATCTGCTCGACGGCGACGTCCCGCCGGAGTTCGTCGGCCGTGCCATGCTCGCGAAGACGCTCAACATGTACCCGATCGAGTGCGTCGTGCGCGGCTACCTCACCGGCAGTGGCTGGGCCGAGTACCGCGAGACGCAGTCGGTGTGCGGCGTTCCACTGCCCGCCAGCCTGGGTGATGGCGACCGACTTCCCGAGCCGATCTACACTCCCGCGTGGAAAGCCCCAATGGGCGAGCACGACGAGAACATCACGTTCGAGCGCACAGTCGAGCTCGTGGGGCTCGAGGCTGCGACGGCGCTGCGCGACGCATCCCTGCGGATATTCGCGCAGGCGACGGCGATCGCGGAAGCTCGCGGCGTCATCCTCGCTGACACGAAGTTCGAGTTCGGCGCGGATCCGTCGACCGGCGCACTGACCCTCGCCGACGAGGTGCTCACCTCCGACAGCAGCCGGTACTGGGATGCCGCGGAGTACAACGCCGGCCGGCGCGGCCTCAGCTTCGACAAGCAGATCGTGCGTGACTGGCTCGCGTCCCATTGGGACAAGACCGGAACTCCCCCCGAGCTCCCCCAGGAGATCGTCGACCGCACCGCCGCGCGCTACCGCGAGCTCATCGAGAGGCTCACCGCGGCGTCCTGAGAGCCATGGATCGGCCCCTCCCGAACTCCCTGAAGGAATCATTCGACGGCTCTCGGCAGCCTGCCGAAGGAATACTTGAAGCTACAACTAAGTTAGGATTGGTGACACTTCAGGAGGAAGACATGAGCGACGAGAAGCTGGCTGCCGACACCGCGATGGGCGCCGTTACGTTGCGGGTCGGTGACCTCGACGCGATGACCGCGTACTACCGGGATGCGATCGCCCTGCGCGTGCTCGACCAGGGCGCGGACACGGTCACGCTCGGTCGCGGCACCACTCCCGTCGTGATCCTGCAGCACGCCCCCGAACTCAAGCACGCGAGCCCGCGCGACGCCGGGCTGTTCCACACCGCGATCCTGTTCGACACCGAGGAAGCCCTCGCGGCATCCGTGTACTCGGTCGCGCAGAAGTACCCGAACACGTTCACGGGAAGCTCCGATCACCTCGTGAGCAAGGCGTTCTACTTCACCGACCCGGAGGGCAACGGCGTCGAGCTCTACTGGGATCGCGAGCGCGGCGCCTGGAGCTGGGTGCACGGCACCATCGAGATGGGCACGGTCTACCTCGACCCGAACGCGTTCCTGCAGGAGAACCTCACCGAGTCGGCAGTCGCCGAGCCCGTGATCGGCGGCGCGCAGGTCGGCCACGTGCACCTCCAGGTCGGCGACGTGACGAGCGCGAGCGACTTCTACGTCGACAAGCTCGGCTTCGAGAAGACGATCGAGATCCCCGGTTCGGCGGTGTTCGTGAGCGCGGGCGGCTACCACCACCACATGGCCATGAACACCTGGAACAGCAAGGGCGCCGGCCTACGACTCCCCGCGCTCGGGCTCGCGCAGATCGACATCCAGGTGCCCGCCACCGAAGACGTCGCCGCCCTCACCGAACGGCTCGGCCACTACGGCATCCCGACCCGGGACGACGGCCGCACAGTGAGCTTCGACGACCCCTGGGCCAACCTGATCAGAGTGAGTGCGGCGCGCAGCTAGTCTGAGCGGATGACCACACCCCTCAAAGACCTCCTCGCGCAGGTCCCCACGCTCAACGATCCCGCCCAGCCCTTCGTCTACGAGGTCAAGGGCAACTCGCTCATCGGCAAGTGGGACATCGTGCGCGCCAAGTCGCTGTACCCGAAGGAATTCAAGAAGATCGACAAGAAGTACTCGATCACCGTCGACTTCGACGAGAAGAAGGGTACGTACAAGTACAAGGATCGCGAGAAGTCGAGTGGCATGTCAGTCACCCCCGGCGGCCTGAGCTTCGGCACGAGCGGCTTCTCGGGCAAGACGAACAAGAAGGAGTTCAGCTTCGAGCTGGGCGGCATCAACCAGACGGAAGACGGCATCTCACCAGTGCTCGCGTGGTCGTTCGAGACCAGCCGCATCAAGACTCCCCTCTTCGCCTTCCTCGAGAAGAATGGCTGGACCCACAAGAAGGGTCTGTTCGGCTGATGGCGGCAACCTCACTCGCCGATCTCCTTGCCCGCGTGGCATCCCTCGATACGGATGCCGCGTACCGCCACACGATCGTCGGCGAGACCATCGTCGTGGTTGACGCCGCCGACCCCGAGTACTCGCTGACGGCCGACCTCGAAGGCGCTGCCCACACCTTCCGTCTCACGGAGGCGAAGCCCGCGCAGCCCACGGGTCCGCGCCGGTTCGAGGCGGGCGGAATCTACAACGCCGCCAAGCGCACGGGCCTGCGCGGGCACATGCCGCAGCGCCGCAAGGTCAAAGAGAACCTGCTCGAGTTCATGGAGCGCGCGGGCTGGAAGCGCGCTCGCTGAGGCTCTGCGCTCGCTAGCCGCCGAGCCGCTCGTCGATCTCTCGCACGAGCGGCCAGGCGCCGTCGATGTTGTTCGACAGCACGACAACGTCGAGGCCCTCGTCGACGTAGTGCCGCACGATGCCTGACGCTCCGACGTTGATGCCGTCTTTCGAGTACGACCGCACCGTGTCGTCCTCGTTCATCGTGAACTCGAGGCCGAGGCCGTACATGGTCTCCTCGTCGTGCTCGACCTGCGGAATGAAGAACTCTTCCGTGTACTCCTCGTCCAGCAGCTCGCCGTTGCGCACAGCCTGGATGAACCGCACGAGGTCGCCCGCCGTCACCTGGGCGCCGTCGGCGGGGCTGCCGATGGGCGGGTAGCTGTAGATGTTCTGGAACCAGGTGCCGTCGGGGTCTGCATCCCAACCTTCGGCGACCCTCGGCGCCGCATCACGCCGATCGTAGAAACCCGAGTCGTTCATGCCAGCCTTCGTGAACACCTCATCGAAGACGTACTGGCGGTAGGGCATCCCTGTGACCTTCTCGAGCGCGAGGCCGGCAAGGATGTAGCCGACGTTGCAGTAGTGGCATTCGACTCCGGCCTGGGCGAGCGGGGGCTTGTGCACGAACTGTGGAAGGTAGTCCTTCGTCTCGATGATCGAGTAGTTCGGCACATCGAGGAAGAGGTCCTCGTACGACTCGCCGGCCTCCTCGTCCGCGTCGTCGGCGATGCCGCTCGTGTGGGTGAGCAGGTGCAGGAGCGTGACGTCTGTGCCGATCGTCGTCCCCTCGAGGTCGACGTAGTGGTGGATCGAGGTCTCGAGATCGAGGTTGCCCTTGCCCACCTGCTGCAGCACGGCGACGCTCGTGAAGAGCTTCGTGATCGAGGCGGTGTCAAAGCGCGTTTCCAGCGAGTTCGGGATGCCCCAGCGCCTGGTCGCGAGCCCGCGAGCGGCCTCGTAGACCGTGCGATTGCCCTCCTTGAGCAGCACGACCCCGGTGTAGTCGTTCTCGTCGAGGAAGGCGTCGAGCCCGGTCGTATCCATGGGACGAGCCTACCGAGCCACCGGCACGGGAACGCCGGTGAGACCGGTCTCACCCCAGTAGCGGCGGCGCAGGAGGGCGCGCTCAATGAGAGTCCACGCGGTGGTGGTCGCGAGGTAGAGCGCCGCCGCGAGCGGCACGAACGCAGCGAAGACCACGCTCAGGAACGGGAGCCAGCTGAGCACCCGGGCGAGGGGCGCCGTGGCATCCGTGCCGGGCAGCGCGAGCCGCAGGGCGGTGCGCCGCGAGAGCCAGGCGACGACGCCCATGACGACGAAGATCGCGAGGAACACGAGCACCCCTGGCCAGCCCGAGTTGACGATCGAGCTGCCGAGGGTGACCGGCCCGAGCTGCGCGGTGAGCAGGGTGTTCGGCTCGCCCGCGATCGTCGGATGCAGGAACAGCGCGTACACGAGCGACACGACCGGCGCCTGCAGGAGGGTGGGGAGGAAGCCCCCGAATGGCGAGACCTTCTCGGCCTTGTAGAGCGCCATCGTCTTCTCCTGCAGCACCTGCGGCTTCTTCTTGTACTTGTCCTGCAGGGCTTTGAGCTTGGGCGCGATGCGGCGGCGGTGCCACTCCGCCTTCACCTGGGAGATCGACACGGGGATGAGCAGCGTGCGCACGATCAGGGTGAGCACGATGATCGCGAGGGCGGCGGCCGCGGCACCGGCCAAGGGGGTTACCAGAGCGGCGAGGCCGCTGACGAGCGAATAGACGAACTGGAGCAGGGCGGCAATGGGGGCGAACGTGAAAGGGTCCACGAGAAAAGTCCTTCGAGTAGGGGAGAGAGGGGTGGCTTGTGGCCACGTCTCATCCGCTTTCGTGCGGACTACGCGGCCGAGACCACCATCGAAGGGGCCCTCGTGCGCGGGCGGCCCGCCGTGGACGGGTGCGCGGGCGCCGGCAGCGTGCTGAGCGCTTCGCGATGCGCGTGCGCCCTGGCCCCGACGGTCATCTCACGCGAGCCGACGACTATCGCGCCGAACCGCACGGCGACAGCGGTGATGAGCACGACTGTCGCGATGCTCGCGATCACGGCGGCGGGCGACGCAGCCTGGGTGAGTGCGAGCGCGAGGAACAGCACTGCCGTGATGGCAGCGAAACGTTCCTGAAGACGGCGCACGCCTCGACGCTACTCCACAGGTCGGAGGCGGTCGATACTCTGACGGGATGAAACCGCTGCTGCGCCGGGTGTACGTCGCGCAGCTGTCGACAGCCCTCGGTGAACTCTCCCGGCCGCGCGTGGCTCTCCCGTGCTGGTGGCCGGCTCCGCGGCGATCCTCTCCTGCCGCGCTCGCGGGAGCGTTGCTGCGTTCCCCGCCCTAGGCGCGAGCGGCCGCGTCGCGGGTTGCACGCGGCAGTCGCGCACGCTCACCGCGTGTAGGACGGCCAACACCGCCGCTCGCGTCCTACACACGGTGAGCGACTGAGGAGCAACGCCCGCCGCCTGCGACGAAGGGGAGGCCCCGCGACGTCCTACGATCGACACGTGAGCGCACTGCGACGGATGAGCCGGCTGGCCATGGTCCCGCCCGCCGCCGTGCTCATCGCGCAGGGGCGGCGGCTGCGCCGCGACACCCCACGCCTCCCGGATGCCGCGCAGCCCTGGCAGGGAACACTCGCCGGCCCCGACCCGCTACGCCTCCTCGTGATCGGGGATTCGACCGCGGCCGGAGTGGGCGCCGACACCCAGGATGACGCGCTGCCGGGCAACCTCGCCCGCGAGCTCTCCGCACGCACGGGCCACGGGGTCGACTGGCGCGCGGTAGGGCGCAACGGCGCGACGGCGCGGGACCTCATCACGGACTACCTCGCCGACGCCACGGCGACACCCGTTGACGTGGTCTTCCTGAGCGTCGGGGCCAACGACGCGCTCGGGTTGCGCCCTCGGTGGGCGTTCCGCCGAGACATCCGGACCCTGCTGACCCGGCTGCGCGAAGTGAGCCCGCTCGTGCTCATGTCGTCGCTGCCCGCGTTCTTCCGCTTCGAGCTGCTGCCCAACCCGCTGCGCTGGAACCTCTACCTGCACTCGCAGAGCCTCGAGGACGCCGCCCGCGAGGTTGCCGCGCAGACCCCCGGCGTGCACATGTCGCCTCCCCCGCCGCCGTACACGGAGGGTTTCTTCGCGACCGACCTGTTCCACCCGAGCGCGATCGGCTACCGGGACTGGGCGCGGTTCGCGGTCGAGGATGCGGCGGCGGCGGGCGCGCTGTGTCATCTGGCTGGGGTGACCCGCGGGCGCTGCGTCACCACCGTCGCCCCCGCGATCACCCCGAGCACGAGAATGCCGACGACCCACGCGAGCCCCGCATAACCGACGAGCGCGAGCACCGGGCCGGCCGCAGCGCCGCCGACCGCACCCGCGATGTTCATGAAGAGGTCGGTGCGCCCCTGGATCCGCACGCGTTCCGTCCCCGTCACGAGGTCGGAGACGAGTGCTGACGCCGAGACCGTCGACGCGCTCCAGCCGAGGCCGAGCAACACGAGCCCCACGGCGACGGCCGCGTTGCTCAGCTCTCCGAGCGCGACAACGAAGATCGCGATGGCGAACAACAGCTGCCCCATGAGCAGGGTCGGGATGCGTCCGAGCCTGTCACTCGCCCAGCCGAAGAGGGGCGAAAGCGCGTACATGCCCGCGACATGCAGGCTGATCGTGAAGCCGACAACCACGAGCGAGGCACCGTGGCCCGTGAGGTGCACGGGAGTCATCGACATCACGGACACCATTACCGCGTGGCTGAGCGCGAGTGCGACGATCGCGAAGACGAGGGTGCTTCTCCCCCGAACGATTCCCGCGTCGGCGATGGGCGCCGGCAGCACGGGTCGCGACCGCGCGAGCACGAGCGGGTCGGGCCGCAGGAACACGAGGTAGGTCGCCGCGGCGAGCAGCTGGGCGACGACCGCGATGACGAACGAGCCCGTGAGGGCGGGGAGCCCGGTGACCCTCGCGATCTCCGCACCCGGACCGAAGAGGTTGGGGCCGACGATCGCACCCACGGTCGTCGACCACACCACGATCGAGAGGTCGCGGCCTCGACGGGTGGGCTCCGCGACATCCGTGGCGGCGAAGCGGGCCTGCAGCCCGACCGCTGAGCCGACACCCAGCAGCGCGAAACCCAGCAGGAGCAGCGGGAACACATGGATCGCGGCGGCCGCAACAGCCACGACAGACCCACACGCCGCGACGAGCGCCCCGAGCGCAAGGGTGGGTCGGCGGCCCCTGGCGACAGCGAGCCGCGCGAGTGGGATCGCAGCGGCGGCGGACCCGAGCGTCGTGAGGGTGGCGCCGGCACCGGCCCAGGCTTCCGACCCGGACACGGCGACCGCGAGCACCGCCCCGATCGACAGCGTTGCCCCCTGGCCGAGCCCCGCGAGGATCTGTCCGGCGACGAGAACCTTGACCGTCCGACCTTGAACGCCCGCGGGAATCTCCGTCATGTTCACAGCGTCCACACTAGTGCCCTCCGGCGGGTCTTCCGTCACTCCCGTAGACTGGCATTCTTCCCCACCACGAACCTCCGGGAGTCATTCCGTGCCCATCATCGTCGTCGAGGTCATGCCCAAGGCCGAGATTCTCGACCCGCAGGGCAAAGCCGTCGCCGGGGCGCTCGCGCGGCTCGGCAAAGACAAGTTCAGTGCCGTGCGCATCGGCAAGCGCTTCGAGCTCACAGTAGACGGAACCGTCGACGACGCCCTGCTCGCCGAGGTGCGCGAGATCGCGGAAGACATGCTCGCCAACACGGTCATCGAAGACGTCGTGTACGTGGGCGAGGCACGATGACCCGCATCGGCGTCATCACGTTCCCTGGCTCGCTCGACGACCGAGACGCTCAGCGGGCGATCCGCCTCGTCGGAGCGGAGCCCGTCGCCCTATGGCACGGCGACCACGACCTGCACGGCGTCGACGCCGTCGTCCTTCCCGGCGGATTCAGCTACGGCGACTACCTGCGCGCGGGAGCGATCGCGAGCCACGCGCCGATCATGGCGGAGGTCATCGAGGCCGCCGGCCGCGGCGTTCCCGTGCTCGGCATCTGCAACGGCTTCCAGATGCTCTCCGAGGCGCGACTGCTCCCGGGCGCCCACACCCGCAACGCTCACCAGCAGTTCATTCGCCGTGACCAGAAGCTGCGCGTCGAGAACGCCTCAACCGCGTGGACCAACGAGTTCACCGTCGGCGACGAGATCGTCGTGCCCCTCAAGAACGCGGACGGTCGCTTCGTCGCCGACGCCTCGGAGATCGAACGGATCGAGGGCAACGGTCAGGTCGTGTTCCGCTACCTCGAGGTCAACCCCAACGGGTCCATGAACGACATCGCGGGAGTCTCCAACGAGCGCGGCAACGTCGTCGGACTCATGCCCCACCCCGAGCACGCAACCGAGCCGGGCTTCGGCCCCGACACGCCAGACGCCATGCGCTCCGGCATCGACGGGTTGCGCTTCTTCACGAGCGCCCTCGCCGCGCTCGTCTCGCGCTAGCTGTTCTTCCCGGGGACGTTGTGATCAGCGTGGCGTGAGCTGAATAGGCGAAGACCTCCGGTATCGAGGTGGGTTACCACACTCACTCTCGATACCAGGAGGTCTTCGTGATCCACGTTAATGCCCCT